>WNGL01000888.1_pt1 | contig 39737 bp, 42 predicted proteins | sample 5400591 | NCBI WGS metagenome assembly WNGL01 (sample SAMN13153377, study PRJNA577476) | soil metagenome | isolation source: 80 cm soil or saprolite under Garry oak tree replicate 1 | place: USA:California | collected 2016-06-15
GATTATCTGCCGCTCGACAAAAAAGATGCGCCGACATTTTCGACAGCGCGAAAGGCAGCCGAGAAAGCCTTCTCGATGGCAAATTTGAAACCACGCGACATGCAAGGCGCGGAAGTGCACGATTGCTTTTCGATTACCGAGATCGTCGCGTATGAAATTCTCGGATTCGCCGAGCGGGGCAAAGGAGTCGAGCTTGTCAAAAGCGGCGCCACGGCACTGCCGCAGGTGCGTGCCGAAAAAGTAAAAGCATCTTTCACGATTCCGGTAAATGCCGGTGGCGGCTTGATTGGCGATGGACATCCGGTGGGTGCGACCGGTGTGCGTCAGGTGTTCGAAGCGTATCAACAGCTCACCGAGCAAGCTGGCGCGCGTCAGATCGAAAACGTTAAAAGATTCCTCACCTTTAACATGGGCGGAAGCCTGACGACCTCTGTCGCCATGATCTGGGGTCGGGAGTAAGAGGAGAGAGATGGCGAAGGTACCTTTCACGCTCGGCGAGGTTGGCCACTTTGGGCTAGCAGTGCGCGATCCAGAGAAGAGCGCGAAATGGTTTGAGCGCGCGTTGGGACTAAGAAAAGAATTCGATTTCGATAATGGCGTTGCCGTCGGTAACGACTACGTCACCATCGCCCTTTTCAAGGGGAAGCCCTCACCCGAAACGATTGATCATATGTCGTTTCATCTACCGAACATGGCGACGTTACGAAAGGCGCTCGCCCATCTAAAGAGCATCGGCGCAGCCATTGAAGACCCCGGCGACGAAATCGGACCCGAAGCACCCGGCTCGAAAAACATGGGCCTTTGGTTCCACGATCCCGATGGCTACCGCTGGGAGCTGAGCGTTCTCGGCGGCAAATAGCTCACGGATACTCGCTCATCCGCGTGCGTAGCGCACGGCCGAGTGCCTGCATTGACACGATATTTAACGATCTTAACTTTTTTGTGTTTACCCAACAAAATGATCACTTTTGCGGCAAAAAAAGGGGATGGGAAAGACTTCGTCTCACACGCGCCCGGCTATTGGTCCCGCAATGGCGGGCTCGCGTCGGAACTGTGGAATGATTGGAAATGGCAGCTTAAAAACCGAGTAACGTCGCTCGACCGGCTCGAGCAATATGTCGATCTTAGCGACGAGGAACGGAGCGGCGTGCTGCTTTCGGGCGACAAGCTCGCGCTCGCAATCACGCCGCACTTTTTTAACCTGATCCCGCGCGACAATCCGGACGATCCGATCCGGCGTCAGGTCATTCCGCGTATCGAAGAGACTTGGTCGTCGCCTTACGACATGGCCGATCCGTGCGGCGAAGATTCGCACATGCCCGTGCCGGGTTTGGTGCATCGTTATCCGGATCGCGTTTTGTTTCTGGTGACGGATCGCTGCGCGAGTTATTGCCGATATTGCACGCGCAGTCGGGTCGTCAGCGGTGTTGGCGAACAGGAATTGCACACCGATTTCGAAGAAGCGTTCCGTTATCTCGAACAGCACACCGAAGTGCGTGACGTGCTTTTGAGCGGCGGAGACGCGCTCATTTTCAGCAACGATAAGCTCGACAAATTGCTTTCGAGACTGCGCGCGATAAAGCACATCGAATTTCTGCGGATCGGCACGCGCGTTCCAATTTTCCTGCCGCAACGGATCACGCCCGAACTATGCGCGACGCTGGCGAAACATCATCCGCTTTGGATGAGCGTGCACGTCAATCATCCGCGTGAGCTGACGATTGAAGTCAAGGAAGCGCTCGAGCGCCTCGCAAATGCCGGCATTCCGCTCGGCAACCAGAGCGTTTTGCTCGCCGGCGTGAACGATGATCTCGAAACTATGAAAACGCTCGTCCACAAACTGCTCATGTGCCGCGTCCGCCCGTACTACATCTATCAATGCGACTTGATCAACGGGTCATCGCACCTGCGCACCTCCGTCGCCAAAGGCATCGAGATCATCGAAGGCCTGCGCGGGCACACCACCGGTTACGCTGTGCCGCAATTTGTCATCGACGCCCCGGGTGGCGGCGGAAAAGTGCCGATCAATCCCGGTTGCGTTCTCTATCACGACAACGAAAAAATCGTCATCCGCAATTACGAAGGCAAAATCTTCGAGTATCCCGAAACTGGGAACGAAAACATCCAGTTCGCCCCGCAGAGAGAATACCATGACGAATATCTTTATTCGTAGTGCGCTCTGTTCTTTCGAGAGTCGCGCCGCAGCGTGAATGGAGCCGGCGGGAACCGCGTGACATAGATGGGCAAGCCTTTAGGCCGAGCGAGCGGACACGAGTGAGTCAATATCACGACGAGTATCTGTACTCATAAGCAAACCGATCGCCGAGCGGCGACTATAAATTTGTGATGGTCAAAGGAAGTGCATCCGTAAACCGGATTTTCCCATCGAGCCGCTCATTCTGGATCGCTGGTCGCCGCGTGCGATGCCCCGGTGGAAAAGGAAGTGCTGCCTGAAGCTTCGGCAGCGCGAGATTCCCAGTGACAGACGTAAGTTGAGTGAGAAGGTTTGCGAAGGCGACTTTAGATTCTAAACTCGGGAACGATGACTGAGCGCGACGCCTCTTGGCCGGATCTGCCTTTTAATGAATGGCAGGCAACGGCCGAGACGTTGCACATGTGGACGCAGATCGTGGGCAAGATCCGGCTCACGCTGACGCCTTGGATCAATCATTCCTGGCACGTCACGCTGTACGTGACTTCACGCGGCCTGACGACTTCGCCGATCCCGCACGGGCTTCACATGTTCGAGATCGATTTTGATTTCATCGATCACGAATTGCGCATCTTGAAAAGTGATGGCGGCGTTCGCGCATTGAAGATGCGGCCGCAATCAGTTGCCGAATTTTACAACGCGGCCATGAATGCGCTTGATGAGCTCAACTTGCACGTGAAGATCGACAACGTCCCGAACGAAATTGCCGATCCAATTCCATTCGACCAGGACCAGACCCACCGATCATACGATCCGGAATATGCGAACCGATTTTGGCGGGTCTTGGTCCAAGCGACTCGAGTGCTTACGAAGTTTCGCTCGCGTTTCTGCGGAAAATGCAGTCCGGTGCATTTCTTCTGGGGAAGCTTTGACCTCGCAGTCACGCGATTCTCCGGCCGCGCCGCGCCGCCGCATCCGGGTGGAATTCCGCATCTGCCGGACCGCGTGACTCGCGAAGCCTACGCGCAGGAAGTCAACAGCGTCGGTTTTTGGCCGGGCAACGCAGCCAGCCCGACGCCAATCTTCTACTCTTACGCTTATCCCGAGCCGCAGGGATTTGGGCAGGCGAAAGTGCGTCCGGCAGAAGCATCGTATTCGGCGCAACTGCACGAGTTCGTTCTTCCGTACGATGTGGTCCGGACTGCGCCATCACCGGACGATGTCCTTCTGGATTTTGCGCAGAGCGTTTACGATGCCGCATCAACTTTAGGTGATTGGGACCGTGCAGCACTGGAGGAATCCAGTCTTAATCCTCCGAAGGCCGTGGCGTAGCTTGACCTTGGCAGGGTCACACTCTTTGCCGTTGCACTATCGCTCTTCGCTAGTGGATAGCTGCGATCATTTCAGTGGCAAGAGCCTTGCCCCTCAACGCGGCGCGGCGTTGCGGAGTCATTGTGAGCGCACGATCAAACTCTTTGAGGGCTTCCTGCGGATGATTTGATTCCAAGAGGAGATCACCCAGCTGTTCGCGCGCTGGAACGATCGCACCCGGCGTGACCGGCTTCCCGGATGAGCTGGAGAGCTTCATCATCTTTTCCTTCGGCGTGCGCTATCCACGCGAGCGCCTCATTCAACTGGACTTGAACTTGCGCTGCCCAGTAGTCATCACCGGCGGCCTGTAGCTTCCCGTATGCTGTCTTCAAGCGGTCGAGCTCTTGTCGCGCAGCCGCCGGTTGTCCGGTACGTGCGAGCCCGATGGCACGCGCCCACACCGTGATGGCGAAAACGTGCGGCTGCGTACCGGAGATCGGTTCAAGCTGAGCAGCCTCCGCCCATTGCCGACGTTCAATGGCGTAGCGCACAGGCATGGCGCTCGCCGCGTAGCCTATCTTGAACTCGGCCGCGCGCAGACTTTTCATTGCATGCAAATCCTCAAGCACGCCCTCGGCTTCGGCATCGCGACCCAGCTGCAAATAGGCGTAGGTGAGATAGTCCATTGCGTGCAATTCTTCGCCGATGTCGCCTTGAGCATGCGCGGCGGTTCTCGCGGCGAGGTTTGAACCGATCGAGTCCTGCCACATTCCCAATCGCGTATAGATGTGCGAAGGCATGTGCAATGGATGCGGCGCTGACGGCGCAATTTGCGAATAAGCCCGCGCCGCAGCCACACCGCGCTGCGCCATTTCGGCATTGTCGCACGCGTGAATCAGGTAATGCGCCATACCGGGATGCTGCGGATATTTCTTGAATAGCGGCTCGAGCAATGCGGCAGCTTTCTTCTCGTTTGCGTGAGTTTTGTCGGTCGGTGAGGCGGTGGCGATCAGTGCTAACGCGTAAAAGACCTGGCACTCGACATCGTCGGGATTTCCCTCGGCGAGTTTGCCCATGGCGAGTGTATAAGCATTCGCGCGTTCGCGGTAGGGCACAGAATCCGCTTTCGCATAGATCGTACTTAACGCGTCAATAAATCCTCGCTCCTTTTCAGACCCGCCAATCCGCTGCGCTTGATCGATCTCTAGCTGGCCGTGTGCGATGTCTTCCGGCGCAACGTAAGGCTCCCAAAGCTGATGGAAGTAAGTCATCGCCACGCCCCAATGTGCCAACGCGCAATTGGGATCTTTGGCTATCACCTCGCGAAACGCTTTTTCCGCCGCCGAGTATGCAAACGAATGCAAAAGCGCCACAGCCCGCTCAAACTCCTTTTGCACGTTGGCGGAGCACGACGTTTGAAAGCTCACGACGCCGAGCTTCTCCGGGACGGGATGCTCGTGCTCGTGTGTGGCCGCGGGCGATGGCGAATCGGCCAATACGAAGCAAAAGAGGCAAATGGGCAGTGCGAAGGTCGCTCGTATCGGAAGATTTCGAACTGCCGCGACTCTTATCATCATGCGTGTCATCGAATTGATTTGGTTGTCAATTGTGAAGCAAGGATTCGCACAGCTTCGGGATTATCGTTAATGCCGAAATCGTCGGCTCGATAATCGGAGTAGCTCCAATTCAGATTGTAATCCTCAAACAACGCCTTGGTATCCCGCAGCCATTGCAAGCCCCCTTGTCCCTCAAAGCAGTTCTTCATCAGTCCAAAGGCCCACACGAACATTGGCACCGTATGCCTGCGGCCGAATTCAAGCTGCCGTTTAAGATAGAAACTCAGATACTGCTTGTTAAAGCGGAAGACGCGACCTCGGTCGTTGAGGGCCTCGCGATAAACGATTTCGAAAGATAGCTTCGGATAGCGGAGATTCTTGTCGCGATCCTCTCTCCAAGGTGCCTGTTGATGCGTATATTCATCGCGTTCAAAAAAGTAAAATTGGTAGACGACATTCCGATCGGGAACGAGGAAGAACGAGCGCTCCGGGCTGAAATCGATCCCCGACATCTCTCGACGCGTACCGAATTCTCCATAGAGACGCTCAACGAAAAGGACGTGATTCTTGTCGACGGACCGGATACGAGATACGGCTTTATTGGCGAGATCAATCCACTGCTGAGCGGTCCCCGATACGACCGGTTCCGAGAAAATGCCGTATCCTAGGATGTGTTGCTCGTCCTTGTATCTCTCAGCTATTGCTTGCCAAAGATTGAGAAACCTCTCTTGTAGTTCGGGCTGAACCCAGATTCGGTAATCAAACGCGACGCCCTTGATCGGCACGAATTGCGCGCCTTCCACGCTGCTCATTTGCAGAATGACGTGGAGACCATATTTGCGGGCGAGAGCGACGTGTTCATCTAGGCGCTTCCAGCCTAACTCGATGTAATCCCCTGGGTCAGTTTCTGCATAGAAGCTGCGATAACTGAGCATCAGCGTCACAGTGTTGAACTTCAGACCCGCAATTGCTTCGTAATCTTTCTCGACCGGCTCAGCCCGGAGCGAGCCTACTCCGACACCTTGGATCACGAAGTCAGCCCCGTCTTGCGTTCGCAACCGCTCGCCATCCACGTGGATAAACTCCGGAAGAGAATCGGCGGTTGGCACTGCAGCAAACGCAGACCCAACAACGGTGAGAACGAAGGCGCAAATTCGGGTCATATGGCAGCGGTTTTCTTCACATGAATGTTTCCGTAAGTGAGCGCGTACTTAATGCGGCAGTATCGCGATGGCACGGAATAGAGAACGCGCCGAAATCGATTCTACTTTTGTTCTGCTTCACGATCGCTGACGACTCAATTCGAATACAATTTCACCGCCGATCACGGTCATGACAGTATGAGTTTCCAGAATCTTTAGCTCTGGAATTTTCATGATGTCGTTCGAGAGCACCGTGAGGTCGGCGAGTTTGCCAACTTCGAGTGAGCCCTTGTCGTTTTCTTCGAAAGCAGCGTAAGCGGGCCAGATCGTGAACATTTTTAGCGCTTGCTCGCGTGAAACCGCTTGTTCACGATGCCATGCTTCACCCGATTCGCCTTTGATGCTTTTGCGCGCGACCGCAGCGTAAAATTCGATCATCGGTTCGCCGCGCTCGACGGGTGCATCAGAGCCACCAGTAATGATGCAACCGGATTTGAGAAAACTCTGCCACGCATACGCGCCAGCGAGCCGATCCATTCCGAGCCGCGCTGGTGCGAAAAACAAATCGCTGATGGCGTGCGAGGGCTGCATCGATGGAATCACGCCGAGTTTCGCGAACCGCGGCAGATCGGCAGGATCGACAATCTGCGCGTGCTCAACGCGCCAGCGTGGTTCTTTGATTTTCCTTTGCTCGGGCGGAACCGCTTTGAATGCCGCTTCGTAAAGATCGACGATCAGCCGGTTCGCCCGATCGCCGATGGCATGTGTCTCCACTTGAATGCCGCGACGCAACGCTTCTTCAAACATCGGACGTAACTCTTCGGGTTTTTCGGTCAGAAAACCGGAAGTTTCAGGCGCGTCGCTGTACGGCTTGAGCAAGGCCGCGCCGCGCGACCCAAGCGCGCCGTCAAAAATGACTTTGATTGTTCGCTGCGTGAAATGATGATTGAACGCGTTGATTGCTGGAGCCAACGTGGCAGCGGCATCGTGCCGATGGGCCATGGGCTGGAAGCCCATTCCACTTGCGCGTAGGAACTGCGCCGCGTCTTCGCCAGGGCCGAACACCGCGTTGATGAATCGGATTTTAATTTTACCAGATTCGAACGCTTTCCTGATAAGATCGATATCTTCCTTTTGGCTGCCGGCGTTTTGAATTTCGCACCAGCCGAGCCTGATCTCGCGATCGATTCCGCGCAGCAGCGCTTTCTCGCGATCGCCTTGAGTCGGCTGCGGAATATTTTTTGCGACCAGATCCTGCGCGTTATCGAGCAACATCCCAGTTGGTTCGCCCGTTGCTTTGTCTTTCAAAATTTCGCCACCGAAAGGATTCGACGTGCTTTTGTCGATCTTGGCAATCTTTAGCGCTGTGGAATTGGCAAGTGAAGCATGACCGTCAGCGCGGGTGAGGAACACAGGATTGTCCGGCGCGATTCTGTCGAGATCCAGGCGGCTGGGAAATTGCGGCGGTTTCCAAAATGTTTCGATCCAGCCGCGGCCAGTGACCCATTTGCCGGGAGATGTCTGGGCGACGCGTGCTTTCACCTTGCTCAAAAAATCGTCGAGCGTGTTTGTGCCTTCGAGATTTAGCTGCATCTCGCGCTCGCCGATTCCGAAGATGTGGCAATGTGAATCGGTCAAGCCTGGCACGACGGTGTGACCGACAAGATCGACAACCTTCGCGGCGTGAAATCTCTTTGCGTCCTCATCCGAACCGACGAAAACAATGCGGCCGCCCTTTACCGCGATCGCTTGAGCTTTGGGCTGCTTCTCGTTGACTGTGTAGACGTTCCCATTGGTAAGGACGAGATCAACATTGATTCGACGCCGCTCGGCTTCGCTTGAGACAGGTTCTTGCGCGCGAGTCATTGCAGTCACAGAAAATGCGGCGACAAAGAAAAACAGCCAATGCGCCGATCGAAATGATTTCACTATTATTGAATTTATTTATAGGGGAAGCTGTCAGCTTCCCCTACAGCATTAGCAGGATCAATGTCGATCTAAGGGCTTGACGCTTTGGCGAAGTTTTGACGTGATCGGGTATCACCACGCAACATTTGGATCGATGTGAATGACGAAATTTATTTTGCCCTCTCGCGGCGTGTTTATAGAATCCTCGTTGCCCCTCGGACGAGCAATTAACCTGAACCCTTTGCAGCGTCTGAACGAAGCACATCCTAAGCACAGTTCCCATTTGTTGGCATCCTGGCGAGTACCTCGCGCCAGCGCGGATGCCGATTGGTAACCATGGCAAATTTTTTTCCACGCTGGACGAATTGGCTGCCGCCTAAACTCGTGGTTTGCGGCATCGTGATCGTTTGTGGATTGACCGCAGGGACGTGGTATTACGTGACGCCAAAATATACCAAAGTCGGTTATCAACCGATACAGCCGGTGCCGTTTCCGCACGACATTCACGTCACGCAACTGGGAATGGATTGCCGGTATTGCCATAGTTTTGTGGAGGTGGCGGCGCACTCGAATGTGCCCAATACACAGACCTGCATGAACTGCCATACCCAGGTGCAAAAGGACAATCCAAAGCTGGAGCCGGTGCGGGTGAGCTGGGAAACGGGCGACCCAATCGAGTGGGTGTGGATCCATCGCACGGTCGATTATGTTTATTACAATCACGCAGCGCATGTGAACCGAGGCATCAGTTGTTTCAGTTGCCACGGTCCGGTCAATCACATGCCGGTGGTCTATCAGGCAAAGCCTCACAGCATGGCATGGTGTCTCGAATGCCATCGGCATCCGGAAAATTTTCTGCGACCGGAAGACCAGGTTTTTAATCTCGATTGGAATCCGGATGATGTGAAACCGGTGGAGTTTGTAGCGAAATACGGACAGCCAAGCGATGGGCGTGAAGATTTTTCGAAGAAGAAACGACTCACTCAAACCGAGATCGGCCAGACGCTGAAAGAGCGCTGGAACATCAATCCACCAACAAATTGTCAGGGTTGCCACCGATGAAACGCGTTTTTCATCATCCGCCAGAGCCATCAACAGGCAAGCATTACTGGCGCGGTCTCGGCGAGTTGAACAATACGCCGGAATTTCGCCAATGGCTGGAACGAGAATTTCCGGTGGGCGCGGCAGAGCTGAACGGCGACGAATGGTCGCGGCGCGATTTCCTGAAATTAATGGGTGCGTCGATGGCGCTGGCGGGGATTGGCCTAACGAGTTGTCGCAAGCCGGAGATGCATCTCGTTCCGTTCACAAAAAACGTGGAGTGGACGATTCCCGGAAAATTTCTGTATTACGCGACCGCGATGCCCCGGCGCACAGGCGCAATTCCGCTTATCGCCACGACCGTGGACGGGCGCCCCATCAAGCTCGAAGGCAATCCGTTGCATCCGGCCAGCGCTGGGCGAACCGACACTTTTGTTCAGGCGTCGATTCTCGATCTTTACGATCCGTCGCGCTCGCGGCGGTTTGTTCACAAGGGAAAAGGGAGCAAGCGTGAAGAATTTGAAAGCTACATCGGAGAACTCCGCAAAATGCTGCTTGCTCAGCATGGGGAGGGTCTTGCGTTCCTTGTCCAAGAAACGCATTCGCCCACACGCGAGCGATTGCGGACAGAACTGGAAAAGGTTTTCCCCGGCATGCGCTGGTCCGTTTACGAGCCGCTCCTGAGTCAGGAACAAAGCTTTGCTGCGCAGAGCGCTTTTGGTGCAGGCGCACGGCTGATCCCGAAATTCGATCGAGCAGATGTGATTCTCGCTCTGGACAGCGATTTTCTCGATTGCGGGCAGGGCGATCTCGAATCGGTGCGCGCGTTCACTTCGCGCCGGCGGGTGAATTCTGCGGCAGACAGCATGAATCGCCTTTATGTGGTCGAAAACCGTTTCACGCTCACCGGCGCAGTAGCGGACCACCGGCTCCGTTGTCCCGCGAGCCAGATTGCGGCGTTCACCCACGCGCTCGCGAAAAAAATTCTGGCCGCGACAAACGATCCAGCGCTCGGCGCGGTCGTTGACAATCTACAAGGTGCGGGAGGCGAAGGGACCTTTGATGAGCAATGGCTTAGCGAGGCAGCGAATGATCTTTTCGCAAAACCGGGCGCCAGCTTGGTGCTGGCAGGTCCAAATCAGCCAGTTGTAGTGCAATTGCTCGTTTACGCAATCAACGCCGCGCTGAAAAATCTCGGCCAGACGTTGCTCGTCCGGCAGGTTCCGCACAATCCGCGCACGATAGATATTTCACAACTGGCATCGGACATAAACGATGGTCGGATCAAGCAACTTTTCATTCTTGGCGGTGATCCCGTTTACAACGCAAGACGCGGTTTGGTACAGGATCGGGAGACAAAGCTGCCACTTGACTGGGCTGATCTCCAGAAAAAGGTACCGGAGATTGTGCGACTTGGTTACCACGAGGACGCCACGTCGGCGCTCAGCCCCTGGCACGTTCCGCTCGCCCATTATCTGGAATCGTGGGGTGACGCGCTCACATCCCGGGGCGAGTACTTGTCGATCCAACCGATGATTCTGCCGCTCTTCGGCGGTCTCTCGGAAATCGAACTGCTCAGCGCGTTGCTGGGTAGGCCAAAAACGGAAGGACCTGAGCTCGTGCAAGAAACTTTCCGTGGCACCAGTCCGCCGGGAGATTTTCAGACAGCGTGGTCGCGCTTTCTTCATGACGGCTTTGCTTCGCACGTTCAGCCGCGTGATCAGGCGCCGCCCTCGTTTAATGCAAACGCGGCAGGTGCCCTCGTCCAAGGTTCGTGGATGTTGCCGCCATCGCCCACGCGAGATTCACCGGAGATTGTATTGGCAGGCAGTTATGCGATGGACGACGGCCGCTACGCCAATAACGGCTGGCTTCAGGAATTGCCTGACCCAATCACGAAGCTGACCTGGGACAACGCAGCGTTGATCAGTCCTGCTTATGCGAAAAAGCTCGATGTGCAGACCGGCGATCTCTTGCGGATCGCGATTAATGAAAAGAGCGCCGGTGGGGAGCCAGTCAGGCGCGAGCTTGTCATTGCGGCGCTCGTGTCGCCGGGTCACGCCGACGATTCCATTACAGTTCCGCTGGGCTACGGGCGGAAGATGCCGGAGTTCTATGAGCTGCCATATGCGGGTGGAGCGCTAAAAGAAAGACCGGGCATCGCGGCGCAATCCGGCTTCAACGGCTACCTCTTGCGGACGGCGGCGAATCCGCATTTCGCTGTCGCGGGCGGGCAGGGGATCGAGAGCGTGCAGGTGAAGAACGTTGGTCGCACTTATCCGCTGTCGATCACGCAGGAGCACTTCAGCATTGAAGGCCGCGGTCTTGTCCGCGAAGCGACGCTGGAAGGCTATCGTGCAAATAATGAGTTCGCGAAGAAAATTCCCGGTGAAGAAGAATTGCCGCATCCGCCGCCGAGCTTATACACGCACCCGCCACTGGACGCGCCGCAGCAGTGGGGAATGAGTATCGATTTGAATGTCTGCACTGGGTGCAACGCCTGTGTGCTCGCCTGCCAAGCCGAGAACAACGTTCCGGTGGTAGGCAAATTACAGGTGGCGCATGGCCGCATCATGCATTGGCTCCGCATCGATCGCTATTACGCCAGCAAGAAGCCGTACAACCAGGATCGGGGCGAATGGCCGGAGAATCCCGAGATCGTGCAACAGCCAATGCCCTGCCAGCATTGCGAGAACGCGCCGTGCGAAACCGTTTGCCCTGTCAACGCGACGCTTCACAGCGAGGATGGTCTCAACGTCATGGCTTACAATCGCTGCATCGGCACGCGATTTTGCTCGAATAACTGCCCCTTCAAGGTGCGCCGTTTTAATTATTTCGATTACAACCAGCGACCAGTCGGCAAGAGAAAGATCGCCGGCGCATTAAGCATCTACGAAGAATATTTCGCGCCGCTGACCACCAAGGGCGCGCCGGACACCATCAAGATGCAAAAAAATCCCAACGTGACTGTACGCATGCGCGGCGTGATGGAGAAATGCACCTTCTGCGTGCAACGCATTGAGGAAGCAAAGATCGCCGCCCTCGCGCGCGCGGGCGCTTCGCCGGACGTGCGCATCCCGCGCGATTCGTTTACCACAGCGTGTGCCCAAGCGTGTCCCACGGAAGCGATTGTTTTTGGCGATATCAAGGATGCGGAAAGCCGCGTTTCAAAGTTGAAACGGCAGGACCGCGACTATCGGTTACTGGATTACTTGAACATCAGGGCGCGAACAAGTTATCTGGCACGCATTCGCAATCCGAACCCGAAAATGCCTGACGCGGAGAACATCGGAGTCGCAAGTTTGGAGGAGAAACCAGCATGATGAATTTTCGATTTTCGATTTACGATTGTCGATGTTGCGCTGTAGCCACGCGCCTGTGGCGCGTTCATGCTGGAGGGTTCGCGGCGCGGCGACCTCGGCGCTTGCAGATCTTTCTCAATCGGCAGTTGGCAATCTGAACATGGACGCAGCCCCAACAGCGCCGGAAACGATTAAAGAGGCGGAGCGGCAGATCGCCCGCGTACCGCTTGTTCTGCACCGGCGCAATTTTAGTTGGCTGACCGAGCGCATTTCGGGTGTGGTGGAGCAACCCGCGCCGCGCTGGTGGTGGGTGGCGTTTACGATCACTGGAAGCGCCGCGACCTTCGGACTTTTTTGCATTGGATACCTGATTTCCACCGGCGTGGGCACATGGGGAAACAACATCCCGGTCGGATGGGCTTGGGGGATCACCAACTTCGTTTTCTGGATCGGGATCGGACACGCGGGCACGCTGATCTCCGCCATCCTCTTTTTGCTGCGGCAGAAATGGCGCACTTCGATCAACCGCTCGGCCGAAGCGATGACGCTTTTTGCGGTGATTTGTGCAGCGATTTTTCCCGGCATCCACGTCGGCCGGTTCTGGATGGCATGGTATCTCGCGCCCATTCCTAGCAACTGGGCGATCTGGCAAAATTTCCGCAGCGCGCTGATGTGGGATGTGTTTGCCGTTTCGACCTATTTCACCGTCTCGGTCCTGTTTTGGTACACCGGTTTGATTCCGGATTTGGCGACGCTGCGCGACCGGGCAACCACAAGGGTGAGAAAGCTCCTTTTCGGAGTTTTCGCCTGTGGCTGGCGTGGCTCCAACCGCAACTGGCGGCATTATGAAATGGCGTATCTGCTTTTGGCCGGTCTTTCCACGCCCCTGGTTCTTTCGGTGCACAGCGTCGTATCATTTGACTTCGCGACGACGATTTTGCCGACATGGCACACCACAATCTTCCCGCCGTACTTCGTGGCAGGCGCGATCTTCGGCGGCTTTGCCATGGTCCTGACGTTGCTGTTGCCGTGCCGCGCCATGTTTAAGTTGCACGACGTCATCACGCCGCAGCACATCGACAAAATGGCAAAGATCATTTTGCTCACCGGCTCATTCGTTGGTTACGCCTACACGATGGAATTTTTCATCGCGTGGTACAGCGGCAGTTCTTACGAGCGGTTCGGGTCTTGGAATCGCGTTTTCGGACCTTACTGGTGGTACTGGTGGTTCGGCATGCTCTTTTGCAACGTGCTTTCACCGCAACTGTTTTGGTTCCGGTGGTGTCGGCGCAACGTGTTAGTCGTTTTTTTTGTCGCCATGTGCGTGAATGCCGGCATGTGGTTTGAGCGCTTCATTATTATCGTCGGCGGATTGCACCGCGACTTTCTGCCATCGTCATGGCGAATGTTTCATCCAACGTGGGTCGACATCTGGACCTACATCGGCACGCTCGGGATTTTCACTTCGCTATTCCTACTCTTCGTTCGTTTTCTCCCCATGATCGCCATGTCGGAAGTAAAGACTGCCGTTCCAGAAGCCGACCCGCATTATACCACGCCTCCAGGAATTCAGTCGGTGTCTCCTGGCGGAAAGGAGCGCCCACGATGATGAAGACCCCGTTTGGTCACAAGGTTTACGCCATGGCCGCGGAATATCCAAGCGCGGCCGCGCTTTACGAGGCAGCCAAGCGCGTCCGCGATGCAGGGTTCCGACGCTGGGACGTCTATTCTCCGTTCCCCATCCATGGAATGGATGAAGCAATGGGACTGGGAAAATCGTGGTTGAGCGGCTGGGTTTTGTTTGGCGGAGTGTCCGGCTTGCTTACCGCCGCCCTCGTCGAATTTGGACCCTCATGGGGTCTTTACCCGGTCAATGTGCATGGCAAGCCGTGGAATTTTTGGACCGTCCCGGCGTTTTTCCCCATCATGTTCGAGCTGACCGTGCTCTTCGGCGCGTTCGCTTCATTTTTCGCAATGCTCGGCATGAACGGGTTGCCGCGCTGGTATCACCCGATATTCAACTGGGAACGATTTAGCCGCGTGACCAACGACGGATTTTTCCTGGCGATTGAAGCGCGCGATCCACGATTTACCGAAGCTGGCGTCCGCGAATTGCTGGAACAAACCGGTGGCCAACACATCACGATCGTTCACGAGGACTAAGCATGTTGCGCGGATTTCTGGTGATTTTTCTTCTGTGCACGATTGCGATCCTCGCAGTGTTTGGGTTTCGCGGGCAGACCAGCATTCAACCGCCGCTGGAAGTTTTTCCCGACATGGTGCGGCAGATGAAAGTGCGTGCACAAGCGCCGCTCGATTTCTTCGCGGATGGACGTGGCCCGCGCCTGCCGGTTGCGGGCACTGTCCCGATTGGTTACGAAATGCCGAAGCCGGAGGCGACCGAGACAGAAGCAGCCGCGGTCGCTCCCTGGTCGCATCCTGAGGCAAGGTTTAGCGCCGGCACCGATTACTACAACACCGGCAAGATGGGCGATCACTGGGGAACCGGTATTCCGCTGAAAGTTACCCGCGAGTTGATGGAGCGCGGACAGCAGCGTTTCAATATCACCTGCGTGATGTGCCACGGTGCCACCGCTGCGGGCAATGGCATCACCAAGCAGTATGGTCTTGCGACTGTAGTTTCCCTTCAGGATGAACGCCTCCGCAAAATGTCCGACGGCGAGATTTTCAACACCGTCACCAATGGGAAAAACACCATGATGGCGTACGGGCCAAACATCATCGTGCCGGATCGCTGGGCGATCATTGCTTATGTGCGCGCTTTACAGCGCAGTCAAAACGCGGCGATTGCCGATGTTCCGGAAGAGCATCGCGGCGAACTGGAGAAAAAATGAGCGAACGTTCACAAACCGTCCCAACGCCGGAAGGCGAATATTTCGAGAGCACCCGCTTTGCGGGTCTTTCATTCCTTCTTGGATCGGTTGCATTGGTCGCGTTGGTGCTGTGCGCCTTGGGCGCAGTGGTGAATCCGCATCAGTTTAGTTATTCGTGGCTGTTTGCGTTTGCGTTTTTCTTCACGCTCTGCGCGGGCTGCTTTTTCTGGACGATTGTTCATCACGCTACAGATGCCGAATGGACGGTGGTGGTGCGCCGTCAGTTGGAAAACATTGCCGCATTGTTGGCGGTCCTCGCACTGCTTTTTGTGCCGATTCTTCTTCTCCGTCACCATCTTTATGCCTGGATGGACATTCCGCCCGGGCACGAGGCTGCGCTCGATTTCAAACGTGCTTATCTCGATTTTAACTTCTTTCTCATTCGCGCAATCGTCTTCCTTGGTTACTTCATCGTAGCGTCGCAACTGCTGCGTCGGTTTTCCGTGCGGCAGGACAGGGACGGCAACCCGCAGTTCACGATCTGGATGCGCCGGGTGTCCTTCGCGAGCCTGCCGATGTTTGCGCTTTGTCTGACCTTCGGCGCGTTCGATTGGCTAATGAGCCTGAACTACCACTGGTTCTCAACGATGTTCGGCGTGTACATCTTCGCGGGCGCCGCCGGCAGCTCGATGTCGTTGCTTGTGCTGGTTATCACCGCTTTGCGTCAAGCCGGTTACCTGAAGGATGTCGTGACGCTGGAGCATTATCACATCATGGGGAAATGGATGCTGGCCTTCTGCATTTTCTGGGCCTACATCGGTTTCGGCCAGTACATGCTCATCTGGTATGCAAACATTCCGGAAGAGACACAATTTTTTATCGCCCGAAATACTCAATCCTGGTGGGCGCTGAGCATGCTCCTCGTGGTCGGACGCTTCTTTGGGCCGTTTGCGATTTTGCTTTTGCGCTCGATCAAAAAACATCCGCACCGGCTTTGTATCGTGGCGGGCTGGATTGTCTTCATGCAAATGCTCGACATGTACCTCATTGTGCTACCTGCGTTACATGGCACCGGCGTGCATGTCAGCATTTGGGATTTGCTTTCCCTCATCGCCATCGGCGCGACGCTCGGTTTCGTTTATCTGCGACTCGTGCCCAGAACTTCGCTGTTTCCCGTTCGCGATCCGCGTCTGATCGAATCACTAAAATTAGTCAACTGAAATGGCCGACCCCGAATCTCTTCGCCAGATTACCCGCTCCCGCGCCCCGTTGTCCACGTGGTTAGGGGTTGTGCTTCTCTTCGTAGTATTCGGCGTGATCGTGCTCGCGGTGATTGGGCCTTCGCCGCGTGGAAGTGATTACGAAGAGACGCGTGCCAAGAAGCGCATGGAAGCTTTAAAAAGCGTGCGCGAAGACGCAGAGAAAGCGCTGAACAGCTACGCTTGGATCGACAAAAACAAGGGCGTCGTTCGCATACCAATCAGTCGCGCGGTGGAATTGACAATTGCGCAATTGGCGCAGCAAAAGCCAGCGCCAGCGGGTCCGATCGCCACTCCGGAAGCGCAGGCTACAACTAGTCCCGCTTCGCCGTCGCCGGCCGGTCCTCCGAAACCTGGCGCCGCACAGCCTGCTGTATCGCCTTCAGCGCCTGCGCCCGCGTCGCCTTCGCCAGCGGCGCAGGCATCGCCACCATCTGCTTCGCCGGCTCCGGCCAAAACTCCATGAATATTTCGATTTCTCGCGCAATGAAGCCATCGAGGCTGCGGCTATCGTGGCGCAAGTTTTCAATCTGCAGGCCGCAAGTCGGGTACGCGTCTAACGTTTTGAAAGCGGCAGAGTACTGCCGCACTCCAAGAGGTGGCCGTGATCGCCACCGCACATTTCTCCCTTGCGTTTTGGAGTGCCGTGGAGCTCCGCCGCTTTTCATAACCACGCTGGGCGTCTGCCAACTTGAAAAGCTACGCCACAGCGGGCTTCTCGATCTTGCTTGCCGAAGATGAACGCCACTGAGATTCCCTTAAAAGAACCGTCCGTGTCCGCCGCTGCCGGTGACGCAGAGCAGTTGGAGCGCGCGTACATCGACGCGTCAACGCGCGTGCCGGTGCTGATGTTTTATACGTCGGCGATGGCGTGGCTGATCCTCGGTACGCTGCTGGCCGGTTTCGTTTCATTCAAGCTCCACTCACCTGATCTGTTTTCGGACATAAGTTTCCTGACGTGGGGACGCGTGCGGCCTGCCCACATGAACGTGATGGTTTATGGCTGGGCGTCCATGGCCGGAATGGGCACTGCAATCTGGCTCATGGCGCGACTGTGCCGGACCGTGCTGCGTTATCCGCTGCTGCTGGTCGCGGGCGCTGGCTTTTGGAACTTGGGCGTCTTGCTCGGCGTCGGCGGAATCCTGCTCGGCGACAGCACGGGCTATCAATGGCTCGAGTTTCCGCATTACGCAGCCATCATTCTGTTTGTCGCTTACACGCTCGTGGTCTCATGGGCGGTGCTGATGTTCCGCTATCGGCGCGGCGAACAAATTTACATTACACAATGGTATTTACTCGGCGCGTTTCTCTGGTTTCCATGGCTCTACGCGGCTGGGCAGTTGATGCTTTTCGTCGTGCCGGTGCAAGGAGTTTTGCAATCGGCGGTCGGCTGGTGGTACGCAAATAATCTGCTCTTTCTTTGGTTCGGAGCGATTGGCCTCGGCACCGCGTACTACATGATTCCCAAAGTGATCGGTCGCCCGGTTTACAGTTATCATTTGGCGACGATCGGTTTTTGGACTTACGCGCTTTTCTCAAGCTGGACGGGAATGCAACGACTCGTGGATGGACCATTCCCCGCATGGATGATCACTGCCAGCATCGCGGCGACCATTCTGACGATGATTCCCGTCGCGACTGTCGGCCTGAATCATCACATGACCATGCAGGGCTATTTCCCGCTCATGCGCTACAGCCCGACGCTCCGGTTCACCGTGTTCGGGGCGATGTCTTACACGATCTTTAGCGTAATCGGTGTTTTGATCTCGCTTCGCTCCGTGGCGCGCTATGTCAACTTCACTCAGGCGAGCATCGCTTACTCGCATCTCGGTCTCTACGCGTTTTTCACGATGGTGATTTTCGGTTCGATGTACTACATCGTCCCGCGATTGGTCGGCCGCGAATGGCGTTACGCTTCGCTGATCAAACTGCATTTCTGGGCATCAGCCTACGGCATCGGACTGATGACGCTCATGCTGCTCGCGGGCGGGTTTCTTCAAGGCGCGAACATGGAGAATCCCTCGCTCGTTTTCAGCGAGAGCACGGAAACGGTGTTGCCGTATCTGCGTGGGCGCAGCCTGTCGGGAATTTTGCTCGCCGCGTCGCATTTTATTTTCGCGTATCACTTTGGATTGATGCTTTTGGGATTGGGACGGACATCCACTGTCCCCACATTTCTCAACCCAGTTGAAGCGGAGACTTCTGGGGGGCACTAATGAAAGGACTCGCCCCTCTCTTTCTCGGAATCTTCGGCACGTTCGTCTTCTCATGGGTGGGATTGACTCTTATTCCGAATTGGCAAATCGGACATCTCAATCCCCAATCCGACGAGGAAGGCACAGATATTTATCCTCAGCCGCAATCAGGAATGGTGGAGCGCGGCGCACGCGTTTACGCCGCGAACGGCTGCATTTATTGTCACAGTCAGCAGGTGCGCGCCGATTACGCGGCGGACGATATCGAGCGAAAATGGGGCGATCGCCGCAGCGCGCCGCGCGATTACATTTTCGATCAGCCGGTATTTCTTGGGAAAATGCGCATGGGCCAGGACCTCGCCAATATCGGCGCACGCGCGCCTGCAGAACAGCAGAGCCCTCCGCCAGCTGGCGCTGCAACTCCGACGGCTTCACCCGCGCAGCAGGGTGCCGCACCTGCACCAAGTCCTGTTCCGCCTGGCGCGAGTCCCAGTCCTGTGCAGCAAGGTGGCGCGCCTGCACCAAGCGGTTCCAGCCCGGCCGCTGGATCGTCATCGCCGGCAACGTCTCCAGGTTCGCCTCCGCCAAAGGCACCGGCAGCCCCAACGCCGAAGGTGCCTCTCGCTTCGCCGTCCCCGTCAGCAATCGCAAATGCAGGTCCGGCTGCACCACCAAGCCCGACCGCAGCAGCGATGTGGCCCATGGAAACGATTGGCGAGCCGATGTATTCCGCCGCCTGGCATCATGTGCATCTTTATTCGCCGCGCAGCATCAACATCGATTCAAACATGCCTTCCTATCGTTTTCTTTATGAAAAGCGCCGCATCAGTGACGCACGTTCAGCCGATGCTCTGCAGCTTACCGGTTCCGACGCGCCGCCTGAAGGCTGGGAGGTTGTTCCCACTTTCGACGCAAAATGTCTGGTCGCCTATTTGATGTCGCTTAACCAATCGCATCCATTGAAAGAAGTCAGATCAGCCGGAGGCGCACCTGCGGCGAGTGCGACAGCGTCGCCAGCGGCTGCATCCCCGTCCCCCGCGCCAGCAAAATGACAATGCAATGAACGACGAACCGAAATCGCCAGCCCCGAAAGCATTCGGGGTGGGTCAGGGAATGGATTACGGCGAACTAGCCGATGTCCAACAGGTGCACGCCGCCGTTCAACGCGAGAAACGCGAACCGCGTGTCGGCGCCGAGCCGCTCTCGATTTGGCTGATTGCGATTTACGGGCTCGCAGTTTTTTTTGGCGGCGCATATCTCGGTCGTTACTCGGGAAATTTTAGCAGTGGCGGACTTGACCCGATGGGCGCTCCGCCTCCAGCGAAGAAAGCGGCGGCGGGCCCTGCCGGTGGTGAGCAAGCTGCCGAATTATCGCCGCACGATCGCGGCAAAAAGATTTTCGCAGCGAATTGTCAGACCTGTCATCAAGCCAACGGCCTCGGTGTGCCCAGCCAATATCCACCGCTTGCAGGTTCAGAGTTTACAACAGGCGGCTCGCGTCGCCCTGCTATGATTGTCCTCAAAGGTTTGCAAGGCCCGGTCAAAGTTAAAGGCCAACAATACGGCGCGGCGGTGATGCAACCCTGGGACAAAACATTGACCGACCAAAAAATTGCCGACGTTCTTACGTACGAGCGAAGCGACTGGGGGAACAGCGCCAGTCCCGTCATAGCCGAACAAATTACCGCGCTCCGAAAAGAACTGGCGAATCATCCAGAATCATTCACCGAACCCGACATACTGGCAGTTCCCGCCGACGCCGAACTTCCCGGCGGCCCTCCGGCAGGCGGCGCACCGCCGAAACCAGGCGAAGCCGCAAAGCCCGGCGAACCACCTAAACCGCGAGGTTAACACGCGTACCATGAGCTATAGACCGCCAACAGTTACGTTGCCGATTCCCTCTGAGAGGATCGATGGACAGACTGTGACGTTCAGACCCGTGAGAGACGGAATAGATTTGGAAGTATCCGGTGTAATCCAAGTCGTCGAGGAGGCGAACGGATTTAGTATCAATGCTTCGTACATCCTCGGTGAGAATCCACCGCAATCTCACGTTTATTGGTTCGATCAGTCCGAGATCGATGCAATCGCCAGGGCGCTGGTGCAAGAAAAGCGACGCATCCTGATTGTTGATGACGACCGGGAAAGCACCCGCCTCGTCAAAGTCCTTCTCGAAAAAGCCGGCGGCTATCTTGTGCTCGAAGAAAACGATGCTGCCAAGGCTCACCAAAGCGCCCAGAATTTTAGGCCGGATGTGATCTTGCTGGACATCATGATGCCAAAGACAGACGGAGGCGAGGTAGCGGCACAAATCGAGGCCGACCCGGAATTGCAAAGCACGCCGATTATCTTTCTCACGGCGTTAGTCACAGAACCTGAGACAAAGGCTGGCCTTCGCATCGAAGGGCATCGATCTCTCGCCAAGCCGGTCAATATTCCCGACTTGATCAACCAGATTGAAGAAAGCCTGCCCCGCACGACCTGAGCGCTTCTTTTCGGTGGCGACGACGCTCGTGCGGTTCGAATTCACCTCTCAGCGAGCCGGCTACGCTCGCCGCACACGTCATGGGACAGCCCGATATTAATTAGTATTCTGCTCGATAAAATTGATGACCAATCGGCTGAACTCCGTTGGTTTTTCGAGATACATGATATGCCCTGTGCCCGCAACCACTACACGGCATGAGTTTGGTATTCCCGCTTCTATCGCACCGGCATGAGCGTGAACATCGGGAACATCGGCATCGCCGGTGAGGATGAGTGTGGGTACGTGAATCTCGTGCAGTCTGGGAAGCGATGGCTTGTTCCGAAGTGGATAGTCGGGATGCTGCATGTCCTGCGGATTCGCAGAGAGCAGATCGAAAAGTCGCTTTCTGGCCGCATCATTCCCTGGTGCAATCAAGTATTTATCTTTAGACCATTCCGAGATCGCCCCCTTCACATCGCCTTTGCCCAAGAGCTCGAATGCGTGTTTGCCGCGATCGAGGAAATGTTGCGAGTACGGCATGCCGCTTACGACCGCGCCCACCAGCACAAGCTGCTGAACTATTTCGGGATGAGCAAGCGTGAAATCAATCGACAGCTCGCCCCCGTGGGAACTGCCGACGAGCGCAACGCGGCTTACCTTCAAATGATGCAAGAGGGATAACAGATCATCCGTTTCGGAATACCACGTCGTAGGTGCCGGAGAACGGCCATACCCTCGGCGGTCATAGCGGATGACACGGAAGTGTTTACAGAATTCAGGCCAAACATCATCCCAAACGGCCGAATTGACTACGCCGTCGTGAACGAGGACTACCGTTTGCGGCGCGCTGCCGCATTCCTCGTAATACAGCTTCGATCCTTCGATCTCAACAAAGAAACCTGGGCCGGGTGCACCGGTCTGTGATGCTTGTGTTTGTACTTGGTCGCACAGGCACGCCATTAGCGCGAAAATAGCAATAACCAATAGCAGCGAGGGTCGGAAGACAGTCTCGTGAAGCATGGGGTTATTAAATTCGATTGTCGATTACCTGCCAGGCGATAGTTGCTTCACCAGAATTATCTAAAATGTCCATTCATCTGCGGTCGAGGAGTTTTAGACGCCGCGCCGATTTACTTGCAACCTGATAGAGCAGGATGAGAAAAATCGCTTGACAAAATGCTCGAATCACGTATTAAAGTGTTGATTACGTCATCCGGCGCCCCAACGCACTTTCGGCGGCCTGAAAACCGGTTGAGAGGGCTTAACCTTCGCTGAGACACCGCTTAGCACAATCTCCAGATTCACCTGGAGCCTTGAGGCATCCTAAAGTGAGGCTGCTTTCGAAGTACCTCATGAAGATGGTTCCTCGTTCCGCGCGGATTTGGAGCAGTCAACCGCAGATGGAAAGGCATTTATGAAATTCGTTAGTCTCAGAACGAAGCGCGCTCAGCGAGGAAAGTTAAATAAACCGTCCCGCGGCACGCCTGAATCTTTCGCCAAACCAACGGCCGCGCCTCATCAAATCCACACTTACGCGGAGCTTCGGCGACAGATTCACGACGACCTCCGGATCCAACATCCCGAATGGATCCAGCCAGATGGCAAATCCCCCATGTGTGATTCTTACGAGTCGCGTCTCATGGAACTGCTCGATAGTCCGACGCGAAGAGGATCCACCCGGTCTATTGTTGATCCTCATCGTCTTCTCGAACAGGGAGCAAATTGATTCTGTAGCGGCGGTCTATGACCGCCGATCTTCGGCTAAAGATCAATTCCCATTGCGACTGCGCCGGGGATTTCCTCGAAGTCATAACGACGCCAAAATTCACGGCCGCGCCGATTATTGTCGGCGACCATGATGATGGCTCGCTTGAGGCCGGCGCGGCGCAAACCGTCGAGGCATTCATCAAGCAGACGTTTACCGAAGCCGTGTCCCTGATAAGCAGGATCAACCGCCAGATGATAGATGTGTCCGCGGTGTCCATCATGACCGCATAACGCAACCCCAACAATCGTCGGTCCATCGATCGCCACTCGGCTCAGCCCCGGGTTGCGCGCGAGAAACTGAGCAACGCTTTCTCTGTCATCACCCTCGGCGATCTCGAGGCCTTCAACCCGTTGCCACAGCTCAAGCGCCGCGTCGTAATCGTCGATAGAGAATTCTCGGGTCTGGATCTTGCCGCTCATCTTTTCGTTCGCGCAACTTTAGCTGCGGCGGCAGATTAAATCTGTATGAAAAAGTACGCCAAAATTCTCTTTTCGATTCTCGCGGCGATGATTTGCGCGACTGCGGTTGCGGCAGATCAGCCTGCGTGCAAGAAGAGTGGCAAGAATTGCCCGATGAATAACGGTAAGGCATGCAATTGCGGGAAAAGCTGCAATTGCTAGTCGAGGTTGGAGGAGAACCCAATTCGATTTAAGCTGGCTTACGGGCCGTAGCGCCGGTCTCCGTGACGACAGCAAAATTCCTGCGATCCCCGCTCGTGACCAGGCCCCAATCACGTGGTCGCGTCAAAGAATCTCGTACGCAGAACGCGCCGAGATTGGTCTCGGCGCGAAGCTTTGATTGATTGTAAGTCCGCGATCAGGTCTGCGTGTTACCTTGCTCCGCTTTCTTGCATTCGGCTTTGAACTTCGCGTACTGCTCCTTGGTCAGGATTGCTTTTGCCTCTTGCATGTATTTGGCCTCGCTCGCTTCAGAGCAACCAGCCTTCTGATGCTCTGCCATAGCTGCGTCCATCTTCGTCTTCTGCTCAGGTGTCAGGTTAAGACTCGCCAACGAAACCTGACACGCCGCCTTCGCTTCGTTTCCGACTTGCTTTGTACAGTTGCCGTGTTCGCCTGCGAACATCGTGCCTGCCGCAAAGAGTCCGGCTGTTATTAACGCAATGAGTTTGGTCATATGGGGAACGTAGACCTTCCCGCAGGGAACGTCGTTCAAAATCGTTTCGCGATTGGAGCGGAGTGCCGCGTCGTACACCGCGTACGATGCATGAGCGAGCCGCGGTGTGCGGCGGGCGTGTCCCCTGCGATTTAGCTGCGCGGGCGAAAACGTGGCCGTCGTCTGCGGTGCGTCTGTTGCTGTTGCTGCGGCCGTAAGGCTACAGGCGTCGCAGAATCCCGAACGTTCTTTATCTCAAAGGTCCTGAACAACGGGGCTAGATCGATCACTTCGTTCGCGGTCGATTTCAATATGTTCCCAAGATTTTGCGCGACTGAGGCCACTTCCACGCGGATGCCGCGTCGCCTCAACTTTATGGCGAGATAAGCGAAATCGGCGTCGCCGGTTACAAGAATGACAACATCGGGCCGCATCTCGACGGAAAGCTCGAGCGCGTCGATTGCCATCATGACGTCCACGTTCGCCTTGTAACGGCCTTCTTCGGCGGGCGCCCCGTCTTTGGTTACGACCATGAATCCATTGGAGCGCAGCCACTGCACGAACTTGTTCTTCTTATCGCGCTCTTCCTGCCAGATCGGCATGGCAGGCGGGAGTCCGGCATAGACCACCATCTCGATCAGGTCACGTCCCGTGTCTGGCCCGGCAAGAAAATCACGGAGCTTCAGCCAATCCAGACCGCGCCCCGTTGTGCGCACCGAACTGCCAATGTTCGATTCATCGACAAGGACTAACAACCTAGGCCGCGTGGAGGCTTCGTGAGTTTTCTTTCGCATCATTGCAAGTGCTTACTGTTGATTGCTCAACTCTCAACTCATAACTAACGCTCTCAACTCTTCGGATTGCGTCCCTTTAGCAATTTGCGCAGACGAGCGGTCGTTTCTTCGCGGTCCAGTCGGCTCTCGGCGACATCGAGGACAAAGCCACCCCATTCGTGCAAAGACAATTTCGCGTTCGGTAGTAAATCGTTCTTCTCGAGGAAAACCAAACAGGCCGCGAGCGCGGTTCGCTTATTCCCATCAAAGAAGGGGTGATTTCGGCAAAGATAAAAAAGATAAGCCGCGGCGATTTCTACTGGATCGGAGATGAGCGGCTCTCCCATCATCGTGGCTTCTGGTGCCGCCACCGCCGATTCGAGGAGCGCTTCGTCCTTGATACCGCGCGCTCCGCCATGCGCTGCCAGAACCTCGCGATGAATCGCCTTTACGGCCGAAACAGTCAGATGCCTGATCGGTTCGCTCAAGACAAGCGTTTGAAGAGAGCGGAATTCTTTTTGATCAATCGTTTCGCCGCCGCTGCCGCCGCCTTGGGCGCGATGGTTGGACGGACCGGTGTCAAAACGATCGAGCCGCCTTCATGAACAGTCACGTTTAGCTGATCACCGACCTTCACTCGCGCCAGGTCCATCAACGCCGCATCGAAAATGATGCCTTGGGAATTTCCAACCTTCGAAATCGTTTTCGTCATGAAGTAATACTATGTTTTACATCGAGCGCTCGCAACTCATTTTTTTGATCTCGATGAACGCCCGCATCATCGCTTGAAGGGATCGGATCGTTTTCCGCGCTCGGATCGGCGACTACCGCGATTCTCAAATCTGTATAATCCGCTCAATCTGCGGTTAATTTTCCGGCGCGGCCAGCGATCTTAATACTGAGCGTCAATCCCACCTGCTTTTGATTGGGGACGGCATTGAGCTCCATTCCATCAATGCCTTTTCAACAGCCGCTCCGTTGGCATTGAGCCAGGCGCTCATCTCGTCTCCCACTTTCTCTCCGTAAATGCGATGTGAATAGACAAACGAGCATCCCGTGCCATCCACCAGCTTGAAGCGGGCAAATGCCACCTCGATGAAATTTGGCCGGCCAAACACCACCGCAATAAAATGTTCCGCCGGCCAATCTGCTGTCCGAGGGACGGAATCTGTCTTGAGCACCTTTGCCTGGTGTCTCTTGTAATTGTCCAGAACAGCATTTGCAGTCTGGGCCAGACGTTCGCCATCTTGGACATCCGGATACGCGTTCACCGTCATCATGTCGGACCACTTATCTAGGTCTTCCTGCTTTTCGGGTGTGAACTCGTGCTGATTGTTCTTCGACCAACGATGAAAATAACCAACGCCATTGAAAACAAATACAGGCTTTGTCGGAGAAGCAGCGGGGCGCGTCTGTTGTGCCTCAACGGTGCTGCAGACGACAACCAGCGATAGAAAGATCCTAATCGAATGAATTCTCATTCTCATATGTGAAGACGACATCGCCCTTTAGTGCGTCACTTCGGCTAACGGATTATCCCATGTGTTTGCGCCCACTCCCAAAGCTGCACAAACTCCGCCGGCGCTCCCTTTCCAGCCTCGAACTGTTTCCGATGCTCGACCAACATTTTCGCGAGCGTCATTCCATCAGCGGCGACTCGGTTCGGATCCGCGCCGCGTTCGAGCAGATGCAGCGCATCTGCGTACTCGCGGCTGTCATGAAGCCCATTTTGGGTGGTGTAAAGCAATAACGTATAGCCCGTGCTGTCCGATTCTGTTTCGGGCACCGTGGAGTTAATATCGGCGCCGCGGTCAAGGAGCAGGTCGAGCCGCGCTCTCTCCTCATCCTTGTAGTAACCGAGCTTGAAATGCATAAAGACGATCGGCCACCCGAACTCGTTCCGAGCATTCGGATCTCCGCCGGCGTCGAGCATGCTGCGCAGGAGAAGAGCAGACCCATGGACGGCATTGCCCATTGCGAATGAATCTCGATGGCCATTGGTGAAGTTCGGGTCGGCGCCGAGCGACAACAACGTTTTCACCGCTTCAACTAATTGCGGACGCTGCCAGGTTTCCCTGACGGCCCAACAAAGCAGCGTCGTGCCGTCGCGTCCGGGCGCCTGCAAATCTGGAACGGCCTTCGCGGCCGCGCGGATCGCGTCTTGAGCATTCGCTGAAATTGCCTGCGCGACGGCTAGGAGCGCCGGCTGATTGCCAAAGGCATATCTCCCGGAGCGGACCGACTCCTCCATCTGCCGGCGATGGACCTCACCTTTTTCCATGTCGATCCAGAAAGCCCCGAAGAACCCGACCGGAAGCCCGAGGCAAAGAATCAGAGGCGCAACGAACAAAAAGCCTACCCATTTGTTAGCCAAAAAGGTCACGAAGGCGGCCGTTGCGCCGATAATCAGGATCATGGAGCCGAACACGATGTAGGCATGGCGCAGCGAATCCGCTTCGCGAGCGCTGCCCAGCGCGCCTGTGATGGCGAGAACACCCACAACCGCGTAAGCGCCAGCAGCGAGCCACAGAACGATTTGAAAGATCTTTCTGATCACGGTCGCCGTTTTATCAGTTCGTGACGATTTGCACAAGGAAGCCGCGCCTTCGCTGTCCTACATCTGACACAGCTTCTTCTTTTTCAATCAGGGCCACGATTTCGCGCAACTCATTACTGGCGGTAACCGACAGCGCTGAGCACGGGTGACGCAGTTCGCGTGTCGTCAGCTCCGGCTGTGCTGTTCTGGTCGTTGCGTCCGCGTAGCGTTATTTCGCCGTTTTCTTTTTGTTTTTCTTCGCGGCGGCGAGGCGCTCCGTCTTTTTCCGGCGGACCGCGCGTTTCCTCATGTTATCTCTACCGTGATTGTGTCCCATAAGCTTTAATACTTGCCCGCGTCTCAACTCTCAACTAACGCTCCCTGCCTGCCGTAGCCTTGGCAAAGGTCGGGTCAACTAATCGGATCGTTCCCACGGCTCCCGCGATCTAAAAACAGAATTGTCAATAGTAAGCTCTAACCCTCTTCCCGCCTTGAGCAGCTCGAGCCTCGCTGAGAGCCACTCTTCACGTGTCCCGGTCATGTGCTTCGTCATCGCTCTTGTCTCCTTCCTTCGAGTGTCCTTCATCGTTCGTTCCCTTCCGTCCCACGTTCGATCGACTCCTCCACCGCACGCCCGCGACGTGAGCGATCACGGGCGTCGCCGTCCTTGGCCAGCCCGAAGTCCGCGCTCGACCTGGGCGCTCCACTCCTGGGACGGCTGGGCGTCGCCGTATTCGTCGTGCCAGTTCCACCACTCGTACGGCGGGGTCTGAGGGTAGCCCTCGGGCGATTCCTCCCACTTCTCTTGGCGCCCGAGCGCAGTCATATCGAGGTAGCTCCAGGTGCTCCCGAGCGCCTCGTCGCCGCGGTTGTTAATGAAGTAGGTGCGGAACACGCGGTCGCCGTCGCGGATGAACGCGTTCGTGCCGTGCCACTCGTCCACGCCGAAGTCTTTGTCGAAGTCGTCCGTGATGGTGTACCACGGCATCTGCCACCCCATCCGCGCCTTCACGCGCTCGATGTCCGCCTGCGGCGCGCGCGAGCAGAACACCAAAGTGGTGTTGCGGGCGTTCAGATGGGCAAGGTGGCCAACGTGGTCAGCCACCATGGAGCAGCCGACGCAGGCATGGTCGGGCCAGCCGTGCACGCCGGGTTCGAAGAAGGCGCGGTAGACGATCAACTGATGGCGGCCGTCGAACAGATCGAGCAGGCTCGCTTTGCCCTGGGGCCCGTTGAACTCGTACTCCTTCTCCACGGCCAGCCACGGCATCCGCCGACGCTCGGCGGCCAGCGCGTCACGGGTGTGGGTCAACTCCTTCTCCTTAACGAGCAGTTGCTGGCGCGCGGCCTCCCACTCCTCCGGCGACACCACTTTCGGTACTTTCATGCCTTTGTTTTTATTCATGTCTTTCTCCTTGTTTGTGTCTTTCTTTTTGTTCTTGATATTCTTGCCGCAGAGCACGCTCGCGACAGCACTGCTATGCCTGCGAAGGATACTTTTCAAACTTTTGCAACGCGGGATTCATGTGATCCCACGAGTGCGCGTCCGATATCCACACATCCATTTGCGGGTTGAACCAGCTCGGATCGTCCAGGCTCGCGGTTCTGATCGCGACAAATTGAGGAACCGCGTCGGGATTGCCCACAATCGGCGAGCCGCAGTTGGGACAAAACCCCCGATGGGTCTTGCCACCGGCTTCACTCTGGGAGGCATGGAAGCGCAGCGAGCCTTGCAAGAGCTTGAAAGCTTCCTTTGGCACGATGACGAAAGATGAAAACGGACCGCCGCTAGAGCGCTGACAATCCCGACAGTGACAGTGAAGCATCATAACCGGTTCTGCTGTGGATTCGTAGCGAATCGCGCCGCAAGCGCATCCGCCTGAGAAGCGTGTGGCTACTGTGGTCATATATTACTTGTATATTGGTTGATGGTTTTCGTTCGTTCAATGATGCGACGAATGAGCGAGTGACTTCAGGACAGTGATTTTTCGCTTTTGGTGGTTGGCGGTGAAACTGTCTCATTCGCCTAACGAGGTTTGTGTGGAATCTTTCAGTCTAACCCGCATTTTTCACGGTGCCGAGCAAAAATGCGCCTGAAAGGCAGCTACTTTTTAAAATAGCTGGGTAACCCAGCTATTTCCACCGAACGAGCGATTGCGACCAAAGTGTACCGGCAACAACACGTTAGAAAAACGCGGAATTGCGTGGCCTTGAAAGGGCTGCTCGGCTTCCCAGTCGAGCGGATATCAAATATCCGGGCTAATCCCATTATAGACTCAAAAACTGGCCTTCAAAATCGCCATTGCAGCCGTGTTGCCAAAACTGTTTGCCAAGCACGTCGCTTTTGCGCACACGCGAACCTGCGATAGTCTTTTATGTAACACTCAACGAAAGGAGCGATCATTATGGCTATGTATGTGAGCCTTATTCAGTTTACCGACCAGGGCATCCGCAACGTCAAGGACACCATCAAACGATCCGAGGCTGCGATCGCCGAGGCCGAGAAAATGGGCATGAAGATCACCGACGCATTCTGGACGATGGGTGGGTACGATGTCGTCGTCCTGTTCGACGCGCCGGACGACGAGACCATGACCGCTTTCTCGGCTAAGATCGGCTCACTAGGCAACGTCAGGACTCAGACCATGCGCGTTTTCCGCAGGGACGAGATGGAAGGTATTCTCGCGAAAATCAAATAACCGGGGAGAGGCGCCGCTGCCTATCACGCCAAAACTTCAGTAGCGGCGGAAGCCTGTGCGGATCAACCGCTCAATTAGACTGATCCCCAAATGTCAAAAGCGAAGATCAGACGCCAATTCTGTCCTGTTCCGTCTTGACGGACGTGGCCAATCTCTGATTCAATAACGTGATCGCGATCTGATGTACGGGGGCCGAATCACGAGCGAAGAAAGATCGGCCATCAGCACGTACGTCGGTGTCGGCATCGCGGTGGTGCTCATCGCCGGGGGCCTCTACTTCTTCTTTCTCTCGCAGAAAGAGAAAAGGGAGACCACGGGTTTCGATCCGAATCGGCCGGTCCCGAGCGACGCCGTCTTGAAACGCCGATTAAAGGCCGAGGAATACTTCGTCGTGCGACAAGGTGGCACCCAAACGCCTTTCCAAAATGAGTTCTGGAACAACAAGCGCACCGGCATTTACGTCGATGTCATTACCAACGAACCACTCTTCACTTCGCTCGACAAATACGACAGCGGAATCGGCTTTCCCGCATTTAGCAAACCGATCTCGAAGGATCTGCTCGTCGAGTACCTGGACACTTCGCACGATATGCAACGCACCGAGGTGCGCGCTAAACGAAGTAACGCCCACCTTGGCCATCTCTTTCCCGACCCGAAATCGCCCACCGGACAAAGTTATTCCGTGAACTCGGCGGCCTTCCATTTCATTCCAATCGAACAAATGAAAGACAGAGGCTACGAAGCGTTCCTATCGCTTTTGGAGAAAAAATCTGCCACGCCGTAGCTGACCGCCTGCGATTATTGTTGCAACCGCTGTCGCCGACTGCGGCTTGCCCAGCCTCTTGGGACGTGGGCGAAGCCTTTCCGTCCTCAACCCTCAACTCTTGATCTCCCTGTCGCGCCGACCCTGTCACGCTAAAACTTTAGTGGCGGCGGAAGCTGCGCGAAGGCGGATCAACGCTCAATTAGGCCCAGTTGAAAATGTTAAATGTTCTGCTCGGCCTGCCCGCCGTGGCGGGCGAAGAATTTCGGGGTTTAGAGGCGGCCCCGCGCTGCCTTTCCTAACCACTCGCCATGATGAATAGCGGCTGCATTTCGAAATCGGTATAGAGTGGACGCAGGCGCTCCTTGTTATAGTACCTGTCCACGTTGACCGTTTTCTTGGTGCTGGTCACCGCTTCAATCGGCATGTTGTCATAACGCCCATTCTTCAGGACGACGAGGCGGCCATGGTGTCCATGCAGGATGAGATCGAGGGCGAGGTTGCCGTAGGCCATGGGCACAATCGAATCAATCGCGTCGGGATCGCCCCCGCGCACCATGTAGCCGAGACGCTGGTTGATGACATTGATCGACTTGCCCTTGTTGTATTTGGCGCCACGGTCTTTGAGTTCTGCCGAGACCAGGTCGCCGATGCCGCCCAGTTTCACATGCCCGAACGCGTCGGTCGTCTTGTCGGAGAACACCATTTCGCCGCCTTCGAACATTGCTCCTTCTGAAACGATCACCACTGAATATTTGCTCGGGTGCCGCGCACGGTCATAGCACAACAATTCGGTCAGATGCTCGATGTCAAATTTGCATTCGGGGATGACGCACCGATTCGCCGCACCCGCCATCGTCGGCAACATCGCGGTGAATCCCGCATAGCGTCCGAACACTTCCATGACCAGAACTCGTTCGTGAGATCCGGCCGAGGTGCGGAGGCGATTTGACAATTCAATCGTGCGGCTGACGCAGGTGCTAAAGCCGATGCAATAATCAGTGCCTGGCACGTCGTTGTCCATCGTCTTGGGTATTGCGACGACCTTGACGCCTTCCTTGTGCAAGCGGGTGGCAAAAGAAAGCGTGTCGTCGCCGCCGATCGGAATCAGATAGTCAATGCCCAGCCAATCCAGGTTTTTGATGACTTCCGGGGTGAGATCGTTCTTGTCTTGATTGTAGGTTGCGCGCAGCGGCTCAGGCACATCTTCTTTTTTCACTGCTGATGGGTTCGTACGCGAGGTATGTAGAAACGTGCCGCCGGTGCGTCCTGCACGATTGACGATCTCTTCCGTCAAGATTTGAAAGTGCTCACTGTTGTCGGCGTGCTCATCGCGCAGGATGCTGATCGGCCCAAGCCAGCCACGGCGGAGACCGATGACCTTATAGCCTTCGCGCAGGGCGCGAATGGTGACCGCGCGGATCGCGGGATTGAGCCCCGGCACATCCCCGCCGCCGGTGAGAATACCGATTACGTCTTTCTTGGTGCTCATGCGACCGCTTTGTCGTTTTCCATTTCGGCGGCGTATTTGCCGAAACGGGCTTTATTGTACCAGACACGGTGACGGAACGCCCGTTGCGCGTCGGCCATGCTCGCTGGATCATTTTTCCACGCTTTGAGCACGGGAGCTTGTAGGGCACGTCCAAAGGAAAAACTCAGTTCCCATGGCACGTGGCGTAGATGATTCATCGCGTTGAGATGTTCGGTGGCTTGCAAATCACTTTGCCCACCCGGTAGAAAGACAAGCCGAATGCTTCGAGCATGCAAAAGGAAAATCGACGGAAGCGATTGGATGTGCAAGGCATCGCTCAGAGCCCCCGGGTAATTTTAGGCCGGTTAGGCCTTGAGATGCGACGGCTGTTGTTCCAATTTGTGCCGCTTCGTTAACTCAAATGTGAAATATTGAGACGCGACCCCGTCTGCTTCCCCGCATGTCGTAACTTTCCCTCGCTCTCGCTCAACCTCTGGTGTAAGCCGTTCCCCGATTCGCCATGTCTCCTTTGCTCATCAAGATTAGCAAAGATTTCGCCACTATTTGGACGACGATTGACCCTATCGGTAACGTGGCAATTTTTGCCGGGTTGACGGCATCGCTTACCCGCGCGGAGCGGCGTCGCACCGCGCTGCGTGCTTCGCTCTATGCCGCGGTCATTCTTGTCGTCGCAGTGGTGGCGGGTCAGATCATTCTCGATGCCATCGGCATTCACCTGCGCTCGCTCAAAGTTGCAGGCGGGATCATCCTTTTCCTCTTCGGTTTGCAAATGCTCTTCGGACGACTGGATGCGAAAGCGGGAGCGCCCGAGCCGGGGCGCGACCTGGCCGTCTTTCCGCTTGCTGTCCCTTCCATTGCCGGTCCGGGAGCGATGATGGCGGTGATCCTGCTCACCGACAACGATGTTTACACGGTGGCCGAGCAAGCCCAAACCGGGGTTGTCCTGCTTGTCGTGCTGTTGCTCACCTATATTTTGCTGCTTTTTTCCGATGCCATCCTGCGGATCATCGGCCGTCAGGGAGCCGCCATTCTTGTCCGTGTCATGGGGATCATTCTTGCCTCACTCGCGGTGGAAATCGTGCTGACGACATTGGGAGTGGCAAGCTGGGCACCCGTTTCGCGCTAGAGTTGGTTTAGACGCTTCGGCACTGGCGACTTGGCAGCGATGTTTTTCTTAGCCCTTCCTGGCAGGCAGCAAGTTTTCTTTCCCAAAAATCACTTTTCAAGATCATTCGCGATTTGAAAGCCCGGCCGTTGCTACGCATCCGTTACGGCGGTGAACGGAGTGAATGGCATGAGCGATCCGGCAGCCGCCGGACTGCGAGGGAAGCAGTGAGCAAGTGTGGACAACAAGGGAGTTTCAAACGGAGCGATACGGCCTAACGAGAATTCGAATATCAAATGTTTAGATGCGACCCCGTTCTATTCCCCCCGAATAGTTCTTGGGATTTTGGGTGGCGATTTGCGAGTAAAGTTTGCCGGCTTCGGCAAACTTCCCAACCTGGAAGTGCCGATTGGCCGAATCGATTTCTGATTGCCTGGGCTGCGGTGTCGCTTGTCCTGAGAAGCTACCAGGCGCGATAATCGCGGCGATGGCGATGCAAGTTCTGGCAAATTTCATTTGGATTTCCGCGATCAACGTTGCCGCGGAGTTTGTCGCTGTTCTTTTCGGCGTACGTCACGGCCCGTATGCTGCGCGCGCATAGGGAAGTCATCAGCCTGACAATCTTAACCGGTCGCTGACCGTTGCGTGACGTTAGGCGCGATTACACCGACTCAAATTCCAGCGCCGTGGTTTTCAAATTTGGGGTCCGCTTGGACAAGTAGAGCATCTCGACCCCTACGACTTCGTTTTTGTCGTTGTAATCGAGAATCACGCCAGGCGCGACTTCCTCCGACTCAATGATCTTGGAGTCGTCTAGGCGCAGGTAAAGCGCATCGGCTCCCTTATCCACGTGCAACCTCATAATTTGCCTTTCATTGTGTGATCGAAGAATACACTCACCACTCGCTTCGGTTCAACTGTCCTATTAACCGCCACTCGAAGCACTCGCCCGCCAAATTCAGGAATCCGCCGAAAATATCGTTCGACTGTCGCGTCATTCGGGCCGGGGAGAGTCAACTCAGGTTCCTCCAGCGTGCGTTCGACCATTCGATAGCAATCTCGCGTTCACCCAAGGCTCTCCGCGCGTGAACAGTAAATTGAAATTTCACTCGCCTTGCACTTTGCGAAGATGCTACGCGATTGTCTCGCCGGATTTGCAGCTGTAGCCGCTGTCGCTGACTCAGCCTGCTCAAAGCTTGCTCGTGTGGCGCCGGTGGCGGGCAGCGATGGCGCTGTCAGCGATCAGAACTTTGAAGTCCATCGCGGAATCATGCTCTTCAGTTTCTCGACGGGGCGCACCGGTTGAGTTTGTGTCTAAAGTGAGGACTGACCTTCTTTTCTCTTTTCATGCAACACACCTTCACGTTCATGAAGCGACCGTCCATCCGCATCACGTTCGTCATCATCGCTCTGGCAGCTGCCGCCGCCGCCGTGATTGGCGATCTCGCACACCAGGCAGCCGGCCGCAAGCTGCGCGGGGCGATTCTTGCGGAACTTCAGCCGGTCGCCTTGAAGAACTGTACGCTGAAGCGCTTCGGCAGCGCCAATGACGGCGGATACCTAATGTGCCAGAATCTGGTTGAGCCGCTCGATGCAGGCTACTCATACGGCGTTGGCAGGAACGACGACTGGGGATGCGAGGTGTCGCGCCGGTATCACGTCCCGGTGCATCAGTACGACTGTTTTGATCCCGCGCGTCCAACCTGTAACGGCGGCACGTTCGTGTTTCACGACGAATGCGTCGGCGATCGCACCGGCTACAGGGAGTCGCGATTCTTCGATACGCTGGAAAACCAGATCAGGAAAAACGGCGACACCGGCCGGCGCCTGATCATCAAGATGGACATCGAGGGCGCGGAATGGGATTCGCTCCTCGCAGCCCCTGACGAGCTGCTGGCTTTGATTCCGCAGATCGCAATGGAGCTGCACGGCTACGACGATCCGAAGATTGTCGAGGTGATTCGGAAGCTGAAGCGGAACTTCTATCTCGTGAACCTCCACTTCAACAACTGGTCGTGTACGCCAAAGGCGGCGCCGCTCCCCGCGTGGGCCTACCAGGTGCACTGGGTGAACAGGCGCATCGGCGTGCTCGATACGGCGATGCCCGTCCCCGCACCGATGAGCCCGCTGAATGCGCCAGACTCGCCGACGTGGCCCGGTTGTCAGTTGCGCACACCGAGGCCGCAGCCCTGACAGTTCACGGCCACGAGAATATTCGTGCCGCTGGCCCAATGAATCTCCAGACCGCGCAAGACCTGCACGATCGCCGCTTCATGCACGTCTAATCGCGCAGTGAGCTTTTTCTCAAGTGCAGCGAGCTTCCGCGCGAGCTCGGGCGTGGCGCGAAGTGCTTCGCGCATTTTTGCGAGGCGCGAACGACAAAGATACTCATCTGAACCGCGCGCGGGCTGTTCAGGACATTGGCTGCTTGCAGCGCACCGTGCTCAGTGAAAGCGTATGGGCGATAGCGAGGATCACGGTGCTTCTGAGAACCGGTCGCAAATTGCGACCGGTTCGATCTCTTGGTAGGGATAGCGGTCGCAGTTTGCGACCTCAAAGAATCGGCCTCCTCTGCGGTAAGCTGAAATGCGAAGTCCTCAGGAAACCGTTTCTGGTTGCGGCGGTATTGCTCATTAAGCTGTTTTGTCGGAACGCCGTACAGCGCTGCGAGATCCGAATCAAGAATCACCCGGACACCGCGAATTGTGTAAATCCGCTATTCAATCAACGCGAGATCGGTTTGCGCCATCGTGCCGATTCAGTTTAGGTCGCTCGTACTTAACGAACTCATCACAATTTGCGATGAGTTCGTGATCCTTGAAGTGCTTCTCCTCGGTGCCGGCATGAAGCGCGAAACTTACCAGAGATTTAGCTCTTTGAGGAGCGGAAAAACTAAAATCACAAATCAGAAGGAAGAATTAAGAAGTTAAGACAGTAGATTTAACCGCGAACGGGTGGGCCGTTGAGTCGGTGGAAACGTTAAAGCGTTGAATCGTTGAAGCTGCAGGGGCAAAAAGCCTGAAACTGGAGAATACTTAACGGTGTTGAATAATTGGCTCCTGAGTCTTGTCTAACCTGCCAAATGGAAAATTGAGGGAAAAAAATCATGAAACGAATTCTATATTCAATATGTATTGGAAGTCTCGCGCTGGCGCTCACAGCGTGGGGTCAGCAAGTCAACGACACACGGCCTGACCGAGCGAAGGCGCATCGAACATCGAATGTTCGGGCGACAAGGCCTGCGAACACCGGTGCGACGGCGGGCGCGCGCCATTACACTCCGACTGCGCCAGTTCGGCAGCGGACGTACACCGCGCCGCGCACTAATTCAAACGCGGTGGTCAATCAAAACGCCCGGATGCGCGCGTATCGCAAGCAAAACTTCGCGCGCAATCAAGACTTTCGCGCGCGAAGCAACGTTGCCGTTAATCGCGAGCGAAACGTCGCAGTGAATCGGACAAGAAACTTCGACGTCAATCGTAACCGAAATACCGACGAGTTTCGTGCGCGCAACAACGTAGCGATGAATCGCGATAGAAACTTGGCGGTCAATCGGACAAAAAACGTCGATGTTAACCGTTCTCGGAATACCGATGAGTTTCGCGCTCGCAACAGCGTAGCCATCAATCGGGATAGAAACTTGGCGGTCAACCGGACGAGAAACTTCGACGCTAATCGTGCTCGCAATACCGATGAGTTTCGCGCGCGCAACAGCGTAGCCATCAATCGGGATAGAAACTTCGCGGTCAACCGCACAGGAAACTTCGCCTATTATCGTCGAGGCAATGTGGCGATTAACAATAACTTCCGCAGTGACGCGTTCCGCGGTCGACAGTATACAGCCTTCCGCGATTACCACAGGCAATGGCATGATCGCTATTGGTGGAGAAGCCATTACGATCGGATCGTTTTTGTGAACGGCGGCTGGTATTACTGGAATACGGGCTACTGGTTCCCGGCATGGGGTTATGCCACGGACGCTTATTATCCGTACGACGGCCCAATCTATGGCTACAATGGATTGACGCCCGATCGGGTAATTGTCGATGTTCAGGAACAGCTGCAACGCGACGGTTATTACGACGGACCGATCGATGGTGTCCTTGGGCCGATGACCCGAGAGGCCATCGCAGCTTTCCAGGCCGACAACGGATTGGCGGTCACATCCGTAATCGATGAGCCGACACTTGCTACGCTCGGCATATCGTAACTTATCGTAGCGATTTACAGAGCCGCGTGATGTGTTCCATCATGCGGCTCTTTCATTTCTGAGAAACGATCCGCCCGAGCGAGCCGGACGTTGAAACGTTAAAGCGTTGAAGCGAAAAATGATTTTCCAAGCCCAAGAGTCGGCGGCGGCACGATATTGAGTGATCGGCGGGGCCAAAAGTTTGGGAGATACCAATTATAGGGAAAGGAGGGATAATGAGGATACTGATAATGACAGCGATAATGGCGTTACCGCTCATGGCGTTAGGCCAGACAGCGGAGCCGCAACAGACGCAGGGGCAGACGAAGGAAACACAGGCGACAGCGCCGGCGAAAGGAAAGAAAATGCGCCCCGCGCAGGAACCGAACAAACCGCAGGCAAAACCTGAGACGGGCACGAATGTACGTGGACACACGAGCGTTCAGGGCAGCGCTCAGGACGTGAACAGGAATGAACCTGGCGCACGTTCGAGCACGAGCCAGACGAACGTGAATCAATCCACGAAGGTGAACGTGCAAGAGTTCAGATCGCGTCACAGCGAAGTGTTCAGTCTTGGGCGGCATCCGAAAGAGTTCTTCGTCCAACGATTGGGGCGAACCATTTCCGGCTGATCGGGAACACGTACTTCGTGTTCGTGGACGGCTGCTGGGTCGCGGTTGACGTGGACGGCTTCGTATATACGGAGCGGGTGATCTGCGCAGGCGATCCGGAGTTTATCGAAGTCGAATAGCGAATTCGCTGCGTGACACAAAAGCGCTCCGCTGGAAATGCGGGGCGCTTTTTTTGGCGTCAACCGAGGGCTGCAATTCGGGGCAGGGAAAGTAAAAAGGAAAAAGGAAGAAGGAAGAATGGAGCGCGCGGGACGCGCGACATAGAAGGTAAAGTGACGAGGGTAGGAGCGAGTAAGCCGGGAGGCCAGCGAGTTTCAATTAAAAATGAGGGATGCACCTTCGCTACCCCTGGGCCATAGCGCCCACGATCAAAACGACCAAACCCGTCGCCACGGCGATGGCCACTTTCGTTTCGATAGATAAGTTCATAATTTTCCGTTCAATTATGGCGGCAACCCGTTGCCCCGTTTTTGATTTTTCCTCTTTGTAGCTGGCTTCGAATTTCAGCGCGCTGACGGATGCCAGGCGCAGAATGGAGATGAAGGAAGATGGGAAGAATGCCGCGGACGCGGCGATGTTTGATATTCGATGTTTGAGGTTTGATGTAAAGTTGATCCGCCTTCGCGCACAGGTACGGCGCGACACATAGTTGAGAGTTGAGAGCGTAAAGCTCCGTTAGAGCCACGCTCCTTTACGGAGTTGAGCCGCTGCGCCAAGGCTACGAATGCGAGGCGAGGCATGCGCGTGAGTGATTATTTGCGGAAATCGTCGGCCGTTGATCTGGAGGCGTCTTCCCAATCGCGGAGCTGTTGCTCGTGAGCGACCGCCCGTCGCAGATCGGCGAACGTTTTCTTGTCGTCCCACCCCTGCTGGTGCGGCTTACACAATCCGCAGGCTCTTTGTTTCGGTGCGCGGTAACAGCGCTGGGTGAATTTTGATTTCAATGGACCGAGTTACTCAGCTAATTCCGGCACGTGCTCGTCTTCGTACTTCTCGATCAACACACTGAGCACGCCCATCAGGGAAGCAAGCGGATGGTTTTCGTCTTCGCCGACTTGATCGGTGACGCGATCGAGCAATTCAACCACTTCCTGGTAATCCGCATCGGTATGAGGCACGCGCACGGCGCGTGATATTGGTGGCCAGACCTTTGTCACGTTTTCGAGTTCTGCGAGCGACATATTATTTTTTCCATCTGCCTGTGTCGTACTCTCGATGAGTCAACATGGCGGATGTAAAGCTTGTTTCTATGATAATGGACCGCGGCGATCAGGGGAGAGCTGATAGTTCATGGTAAGTGTTGAGAGCGTAAAGGTCGGAGATCGGAGGTTAGAACTCAGCGCTCAGAAGGCGTCTCTTGAACGATGGTTTTCCTCGTGGCAACGGCATTCGACCCGCGGCGAATCGCCAGCATGCGTTCACGTAATGAATCGAGCAATCGTAATTTCTCGGCGATGGGCAGCGCCGCCAGCCGCCTTCGAAAGTCGCGTTTACTTTCAC
>WNGL01000881.1_pt1 | contig 39720 bp, 37 predicted proteins | sample 5400591 | NCBI WGS metagenome assembly WNGL01 (sample SAMN13153377, study PRJNA577476) | soil metagenome | isolation source: 80 cm soil or saprolite under Garry oak tree replicate 1 | place: USA:California | collected 2016-06-15
GGAGAGTGCGTTATTCCTCGGTCTTCCAGCTTGGGTAGGAAGAGGGGGAGTGTGATCCACCTCTAGGCCTTGGGGGCCTCGCTCGCCACCTTCTCGCGGCGGGCGTCCCAGTAGAGGACCCGCCCCTCGCGATAGGACTGCACCGACATGCCGATCGTGACCATGGCCCGGTAGGCGGTATCCGCGTCGAGCACCGGCTTCTCCCGGCTGCGCAGGCAGCGCAGGAAGTTCTCCATGTGCGACTCGCGCGGCTCGGTCTCCAGCACGACCTCGATGGTGCCGTAGCGGTCCTTGAACTTCTTGCGGGCGACGGACTGGGGGGTGATGGTGATGGCGTCCACCCTTCCCTCGAAGCGGCCGTCGGGCACCATCATGATCGTCCCCTCGTGTCCGCGGATGAGGCCGGGGACGTGCGTGTCGTTGGCCATGCTGGAGCTGAGCACCAGGGAGTGGCCCTTGGGATATTCGGCGAGGAGGGCGAAGGTGTCGGGGACCTCCCGGTCCTTGAACGCGTAGACGCCGCCGCTGGCCATGACCTTGTGGGGGAACTGGGCCTCGCCCCAGGCGATGTTGAGGGGGGCCATGACGTGGTAGAAGAGGTCGGTAGCGATCCCGCCCGAGTAGTCCCAGTACTTGCGGAACCGGAAGAAGCGGTCCGCATCCCAGGATCGCTCGGGCGCCTCGCCGAGCCACATCTTCCAGTCCACGAAGCTCTCGCCGGTGCCCTGCGGCCCCGCCTCGGGGTCGATCTTCCAGTTCCACTCGCCTTCTTCCGAGTTGCGGTGGTACGAGCCCTGACTCTGCACGAGATCGCCGATCATGCCGTCCTGGATCGCCTTCCGCGCCTTCCACCACTGGTCGGAGCTCGTGGTCTGGGAGCCGACCTGCAGCACACGGCCCGTGCGGCGCACGCCCTCCGCCACCTGTCGCGCCTCCTCGACGGTGTGGGTGACCGGCTTCTCCAGGTACACGTCCTTCCCCTTGGCCATGGCCTCGAGGGCCATGCGGGCGTGCCAGTGGTCGGGGGTGGCGATGATCACCGCGTCCACGTCCTTCCGGTCCAGCACCTGCCGGTAGTCCAGGGTGCCGTCGGCCCCGGAGAAGGTCTGGGCTTCGCGCTTGCGCTTCTCGTAGACGTCGCACACGGCCACCACGCGCGCGGCCAGACGCGGATCGGGCGGCTTGGGAGGAGGCGCCCAGGGAGGCGGGGCCGGCGGCACCATCTGCCCGCCCGTCTCCATCACCCATCGCAGCAGGTAGCGGCCCCGGCCGCCCACGCCGATGACGGCCAGCTGGAGACGGTCGTTCGCGCCCTGCACCTTCTCCTGGGCGAAGACCGTGGGGCTCGCGGCGCCCAATGCCACCCCCGCCCCGAGGGCCGATTTCACGAACTGCCTGCGACCGAGCTTGCCTTCGCTCATGGGTCCTTCTCCTGCTTGCTTGATGCGGTCGCCGCGGCGAGCTCGCTCTTCAGGGCAACCACGAGATCGGCGAGGGACGGACCTCGTTCGGGCTCGAAGCCCGCCGTCCCGGCCAGAGCCGAGTAGACGAGGGCCTCGAGTGCGGAAGCCGCGCGGCTCAGGCCGGTGAATCCATAGATCGCCGCGGAGCCGGTGAGGCGATGGACGAGGTGGTGGAGCGATTGGAGCTTCTCGCGATCCCCGGGCTCGAGGGAGGCCGCGGCCTCCCCGATGGCTCGGACCCTCGCCGGCAGATCCCTTGTGTAGGCCCGGCGGAGGGACTCGAGGCGCTCGCGCTGCCCGGCCGTCATTCTAGACGTCACGGCTTTCCCACAGGCCCCGCAAGGTCTCCGCCAGGGACTCCGGCTCGAACGGCTTGGTAATCACGCCCAGCGACCCGAGCTCCCGGTAGCGGGCGACCTCGTGCGACTGGGCGCGGGCGGTCATGAACACCACCGGCGTGGCGGCCAGCCGGGGGTCCTTCTTCAATGCCTCGAAGGCGGCGATGCCGTCCATCCCCGGCATCATGACGTCCAGCAGGATGAGGTCCGGCTGGAAGACGGGGGCGGCCTTCAGGGCCTCCAGGGCGGAGCCGCAGACCTCGACCACGAGGCCCCCGATCTCGGACAGGGCCAGCGAAGCCACGACCTGTACGTCCGGATCGTCCTCCACCAGGAGGACGCGGCTCAGGGGTTTTCGGGACATGCGCTTGCGTCCGCGGCCTCCCCGGGTGCTCTCGCCATCGGGAGGTCGAAGTAGAACGTGGTGCCTCGGCCCGAGCTCGTCTCGAAGCCGATCCGTCCGCCCATGCGCTCCACGATGGCCTTGCAGATGCTCAGGCCGAGGCCGGTGCCTCCCCTCGGCCGGGTGGTCGAGGAATCGGCCTGGGCGAACCTCTGGAAGACCCGGCCCCGGAAGCTCTCGGGGATCCCGGGCCCGTGGTCGGTCACCGCCACCCGCCAGCACCCGGCGGAGCTCACCGCCGAGACCGCCACTCGCTCGCCGGGAGGCGAGAACTTCGCCGCGTTGGAGAGCAGGTTCGTCAGGACCTGGATCACCCGGTCGCCGTCGACCGCGACCCGCACCGCGGGCGGGGCCTCCTCCAGGACCAGGGTCACGCCGAGCTGCGTCGCGTAGGGCTGATTCGCCTCCACGGCCTGCTCCAGGAGGGGCCGGAGCGGTTGGGTCTCTATCTCGAACGTCACCGTCCCCGACTCGATCTTCTGCAGGTCGAGGACGTTGTCGACGAGGCGGGTCAGGCGGCGGCTGTTCCGGTAGGCGATGTCGAGGAGCCGCCGCGCCTCCTCGGGAAGCTCCGCTCCGAGCCTGGTGTTGATGATGCCGAGGGCGCCGTGGATGGAGGTGAGAGGCGTCCTCAGCTCGTGGTTGACGATGGAGATGAACTCGTCCTTGAGCGCCTCCATCCGCCGCCGCTCGTCCAGCTTGTCTTGCGCGGCCTGGTAGTCCTTGAGGGCCACCTCGATCCGTTGCTGCAGCTCGCGGTTGATGTCCCGAAGGACGCCGGTGGCCTCCTGGAACCCGCGCCGGCTGGCTTCGAAGGGAGCCAGGGCTTCGGCGAAGAACTCGGAGGCCCGCCTGGCGATGAGGGCGCTCTCGTCCGGGGCGAGCAGGTGGAGCAGGTCCAGGACAAGGGCCTCCTGGTGCAGCGCCGCCACCTCGAGGACGCCGAGTCCCTCCGCCACCGCGTTGCGGCCGATCTGGTAGGCTCGGAAGAGCGGGCCTTCCCCTCCGCTCTCGAGGTACTCCCGGAGGGCCCCGGCATACTCGTCGGTGAGGCTCCGGATGGCCCCCTTCATGGCACATCCCCGCCGAAGACCGCGACCAGGACCAGGGCATCGTCCGTCTTCTTGGCGTGCTGGGCGAGGATCAGGTCGGCCGCCTGTTGGGGTGGCTCCAGAGGGGGCAGGTGGTTCGCGAAGTCGCTTCGGATGCCGTCAGTGGCGAAGACCAGCGCATCCCCTCGCGCCACCCGGATGGCGGACGCCGCCAGCGGGGGGAGGTTGAAGCCCACCACCCCGCCCCGCAGGAACAGCGATTCCCTCCGTGGGTGGGCGGTGGCATTCGGCCGGAGGAGCAGGCCCTCCACGTTCCCGATCCCGATCCAGGTCAGGGTCCTTTCCCGCGCGCCGAAGGACGCCAGGCTCATGACCACCCCGCGGGTCTTGACGAGTGCCTCATGGCATCGTTGCACGAGGTGGACCACCGGGGCCTCCCGCTCCGTCTCGAGGACCTCGGCCGCCGCCCGGGCCGCCGCGGCCGCCTCGTCGCCGTGGCCGAGGCCGTCCAGGGCTCCCACCAGGATGCCTCCCGGGAAGGGGAGCACGAGGCCCAGGTCGCCCGACTCCGGCTGCCCGGCCAGGGGCTCACTGGCCATGCCCCATTCCAGAAGCGCGTTCCCCGACCTGCTCAGGGCATCCATTTGCGCGCCGTCACGATCGTGCCCTTGCCGACGACCGAGGCGATCTCGAAGTCGTCCATGAGGCGCCTCACCCCCCGGAGGCCGAGCCCCAGGCCGTTGCCGGTGGAGTAGCCGGCCTGCACGGCCTTGGCCACCTCCGCGATGCCCGGCCCCTGGTCACGCGCCACGATCTGGATGCCCATGCGGCTGCCCCGGTGCGCGAGGGCGAGGACGATCTCTCCGCTCTTGGCGTACGCGACGATGTTCCGGGCGAGCTCCGAGATCGCGGTGGCGATCACCGTGAGATCGCTGCCCGTGAAGCCGATCTGCGACGCCAGCTCCCGTCCGCGTTGCCGCGCGGTGACGATGTCGGTGGAGTCCGCGATGGGGACGACGGACGCCCCCAGGGTCGTCGCGTCGTGAGGCCAGACGTCATGGGCCATTCGATGGCCCCGTCTTTGGATTCCGCCCGAGGAAGGCCAGGCCCTCTTCGAGGTCCAGGGCCGTGGCCACGTCGCCCAGGGTCAACCCGAGCTGGACCATGGCGAAGGCCACTTCGGGCTGGATCCCCACGATCACGGTCTCGGCGCCCCGCAGCCGGATCATGTGGGCGATGGCGCGCAGGGTCCGCACGGCGAAGGAGTCCATCACGTCCAGGACCGTGACGTCGACGATGGCGCCCCTGGACCGATACTTGCCGACCTGCTGCACCAGATCGTCCCGCAGCTGGAGGAGGTCCTCGTCGCTCAGGGCCGATTGGATGGAGGCGATGAGGTAGCCGCCCTGCTTGAGGATGGGGACGCGCATCTCGTCAGGCCTGCGGTTCGTTCGCGGTCTCTCCCGTCATGATGACCTTGTAGCCCAGGAGGCGCTCCGCCTCTTCGATGCCACCCTGGAGGTCCCCCACGGCGTTGATCTTGCCGAGATCCACCCCGATGGTCACGAGGGTCTGGGCGATCTCCGAAGAGAGCCCCGTCACGATCACGTTGGCGCCCATGAGGCGAGAGGCGTCGACGGTCTGGACGAGGTGGTTGGCCACCGTCGCGTCCACCGAGGGGACGCCGGTGATGTCCACCACCACTACTTTCGCGCGATTGGCGCGGATGCCGCGCAGGAGCTGCTCCGTGAGCTGCCGCGCCCGCTGCGGGTCGATCACCCCGATGATGGGCAGGATGAGGAGTCGGTCCCGGACCTGCAGCACCGGGGTCGACAGCTCGCGGATCGCCTCCTGCTGCTGCCGGATGATGCGCTCGCGCTCCTGGACGAAGCCGACGCCCACGGTGCTGGCGATGCGGTTGGCCGCCGGCTCGTAGGCGTCCAGGACCGAGTTCAGCAGCGCGGCATCGCTCTGGTACTTCCCGAACAGCGAGCGCGCCATCACGTCGCGCAACAGGTGCACGATCCCCAGGACCTCATGGGTCTCGACCCCTCGGGGGATGATCCGTTCGGAGAGGTTGCGGGCGTAGGCCTGCAGCGCCTCCACGCTCCCCGTCTCCAGCACCTCGACGTAGTTGTCGTAGACCGACGTGGCCTCGGCGAAGATCTCCTCCCGCGTCATCGCGGTCAGCAACTGGGACTGGGTGATGCGCCGGGCCCACTCCTCGCGCAGCTGGGTGCGGTTCATGCGGAGGTGGGCCACGAGCTCCCTCAGCAGGGCCGCGGTGGATTCCGAGGTCGGGTTCCGCTGGCCCACGTCGGACGGCGTCTCGCCCTCCGGTCGTCTCTGCTTTCGCTCCATTCGATGCTCCCTCACGATCGGAAAAAGCGAACTCCCGCGGCCGCAGACAGGGTCGGACCGCGCGCCGTGCGGACAGAACGCAGCCTAACGCTGTCCGTGTCCTCGGTTCAAGTCAAGGATCCTCCCCGGAGACGAAGCAAGCACCGTGCCGGCTGACCGGGTGAGGGACGGTGCCCGGAACGCGTCTGAGGCCGCGTGGATCGTCGGTCGACCCGGGGTGGGTAGCGACCGCCACACAAACGGTACTCTCATTCCCATTCCCGTGACGCCGGCCCCGCGGCTTCCGCGGCCCTCGAGCGCCGTGGGGGCCAGTTAGCGCGGTCCGTGGGCGACTTCTCCTGGGGCCGGCGCCCCGGCACGAGGCTTGCCTTAGGTCCCGTCGGGAATGGAAGGGTCTGACCTTCCGCTGACCCCAGGGAGCAATGCCCATAAAAGTCCTACTGGCCGACGATCACCAGGTGGTTCGACAAGCCCTCAAGGTCCTTCTCGAGACCGAGGGGCTCGAGGTCGTGGGTGAAGCCGCGAACGGTCACCAGGCGGTGCGCCTCTCGCGAGAGCTTTCCCCCGATGTCGCGGTCCTGGACCTCGTCATGCCCCAGCTCAATGGCCTCGACGCCGCCCCGGAGATCCGCCAGGCCTCGCCGATGACGCGCCTGGTTCTCCTGACCACGCAGAACGGCGAGCAGCACGTGCTGCAGGCGCTGAAGGCGGGCTTCAAGGGCTGCGTCTTCAAGTCGCATGACGCGCAGGACCTGGTCCACGCGATCCGCGAGGTGGCCCGCGGACGGACCTACCTCCATCCCGAGATGTCGGAGGCGGTGGTCGGCGGCTTCCTGGGAAGGTCCGACCTCCCGGACGAGCCCCTCAGCAACCGGGAACGGCAGGTCCTCCAGCTCATCGCCGAGGGAAAGCGGACCCGCCAGGCCGCGGAGATCCTGGGGGTGAGCGTCAAGACCGTGGAGTCCCATCGGAGCCGCATCATGCGCAAGCTCAACATCCGGGAGACCGCGGGCCTCATCCGTTATGCGATCCGGCACGGTCTCAGCGAGCTCTAGGAAACGTGACTTGGGGACTGGCGTTCGCGCTGCTGGGGTGCGTGCTCGCGGACAGCACGGGGATCGCCACGCCCCAGGCCCGGGAGCTGCTCGGATACCGGATCGGCCCGGAAGACGTCCTCCAGGTCTCCATCTGGAAGAACGAAGCGCTGAGCCGCACCGTGCCCGTGAGGCCCGACGGCAAGATCTCCCTCCCCCTGGTGAACGACGTCCAGGCGGCCGGGCTGACCCCCATGGAGCTCCGCGCCGTCCTCATGAAGAAGCTCGTCGAGTACTCGCCCTCGCCCGAGGTCTCGGTCATCGTGTCCGAGGTCCACAGCTACAAGGTGTCCGTGGTGGGCGCGGTGGCCCGGCCGGGTCGTTACGATACCCGGACCTGGGTGACCGTGCTCGACGCCCTGGCCATGGCCGGAGGCTTCACCGAGTTCGCCGATCGGTCACGGATCGTCGTGCTCCGACCCGAGGGACAGTCCACGAAGCGGATCCCCTTCGACTTCGGCCGGCTCGACCGGGACAAGGGGGGCCAGGCGAACTTCTACCTCAGCCCGGGTGACATCGTCGTCGTGCCATGAGCCGCTGACCCGGGTCTCCGCCGAGTCCAGTCCCAGGTTTCCCCTGACATCGTTTTCCGAGTCCGCCCAATTGTGGATGCTTCCGCGCCTCTGTAGCTTGTGTACCAGCGCGAGCGCGCGTGAGAGCGCGAGGCCTGGGACGGAGGCGTGGCCCCCCCCCGGGGCGGAACAGGGGAGATGGTTGCCCGTCGATACGAAGGCCGGCATGACGCTGAATGTGCTGATAGTCGATGACGACGAAGCGTTTCGCGAGGTCATCAAGCGGCAGATGGGGCAGGGCGTGAGGGTGATCGGCGAGGCGGCCCGGGGAGACGACGGGGTGCTGCTCGCCAAGGAGCTGCGGCCGGACGTGGTCCTGATGGACCTCGATCTTCCCGGGCTCGACGGCATCGCGGCTACCCGCCAGATCAAGGCGGTCGATCCCGAGGTGAAGGTCATCCTCCTGACCCCTCACGACGAGGAAGCGTACTTGAGCTCGACGGGCAAGAGCGGGGCCGACGCCATCCTGCCCAAGCGATCGGTCCGCGCCGAGATCCTCTCCCGCATCCGCGTCGTGATGAGCGGATTCTGGAGCACGTGGGATGGGCGGGAGCGCCGCGAAAAGGGATCGTCGTCCGGCCGCGGGGACGGCAAGGAGCGGCGGCGCCAGCGGGCTCCGGACGAGTCGGAGAAGGACGCAGGTTAACCCCTGGAGGGGCATCCGCACCGGATGCCCGTGGCCTATGTGCGGGATCGTCGGCTACATCGGCAGGAGGGACGCGGGGCCGATCCTCATGGACTGCCTGAAGCGGCTCGAGTACCGCGGCTACGACTCGGCCGGGGTCGGGGTGATCCAGGAGGGGCGGCTCGAGCTCCGGCGCAGCGCGGGGAAGATCCTCGAGCTCGAGCGGGTGATGGAGCAGCGCCCCCTGCACGGGCAGGCGGGCATCGCCCACACCCGGTGGGCCACTCACGGGCGGCCGAGCGCGGCCAACGCCCATCCCCACAGCGACTGCGGGAGCTCGTTGGCGGTGGTGCACAACGGCATCATCGAGAACCACCGGCCCCTGAGGAGGGCCCTCGAGTCGCAGGGCCACCGCTTCGGGTCCGAGACCGATACCGAGGTGATCCCGCACCTGATCGAGTCGAGGCGTGGCTCGATCGAAGCGGCGACCCAGGAGGCCGTGCAGGAGCTGGAGGGGGACTACGCCCTGGGCATCATCAGCCGCCGGGAGCCCGAGAAGCTGGTCGCGGTCCGGAGCGGGGGGCCTCCCTTGAGCGTAGGCTTCGCGCCGGATGGCTTCTTCCTGACCTCGGATGCGTCCGCCATCCTTCCCTACACACGGGAAGTCCTCAGCCTGGAGGAGGGTGAGATGGCCGTCCTCTCCCGGGAGGGTGTGCGGCTCGTGACTTTCGGGGGCCGCGCCGTGGACCGGCCTCCCACCCGGGTGCCGTGGGATGCCGAGACCGCCCAGAAGGGCGGGTTCCCGCACTTCATGCTCAAGGAGATCTGGGAGCAACCCCGGGCGATCCGCGACACCTGGGGCGGACGGGTGGACCTCGAGGCGGGCGAGGTCCGCCTCGCCGAGCTCGGTCTCGAGGCCGAAGCCCTCGCCCGCGTCCGGCGGATCGTGCTCGTCGCCTGTGGGACGTCCTGGCACGCCTCCCTGGTGGGCAAGCACGTCCTGGAGTCGCTCTGCCGCGTCCCGGTGGAGGTGGACGTCGCCTCCGAATACCGCTACCGGTCTCCGATCGTGGACCCGTGGACCCTGACCATCGCAATCTCGCAGTCCGGGGAGACCGCCGACACCCTGGGCGCGGTGCGGGAGTCCCGCGCCCGCCAGTCGATGGTGGTGGCGATCTGCAACGTCGTAGGGTCCACCTTGGCACGGGAGGCGGACGGCGTCCTCTACACCCACGCGGGGCCGGAGATCGGGGTGGCCTCCACGAAGGCCTTCACGACCCAGCTCGTGGCCCTCGATCTCCTCGCCATCTACATGGCCCGGGCGAAAGGCACCCTGTCCCCGGGGGCCGCGAGGGCCCTGCTCCGGGACCTGGCCGACGTCCCCCGGCTGGGCGAGGAGCTGCTGGCGCGCGCCGACGGGCTGCGGGAGGTCGCCTCCCGCCTGGAGGGCTGCACGAGCGTCCTCTACCTGGGGCGGGGCATCCAGTACCCGCTCGCCCTGGAGGGGGCGCTGAAGCTCAAGGAGGTCTCCTACATCCACGCGGAAGGCTATCCCGCCGGGGAGATGAAGCACGGCCCGATCGCGCTCATCGATCCCACCGTGCCGGTGGTGGTGGTCGCCCCGCAGGGTCGCCTCTACGAGAAGACGCTGTCCAACATCGAGGAGGTCAAGGCCCGCGACGGAAGGGTGATCGCCCTCGCCAGCGAAGACGACCGGGAGATCGCTGGCAAGGCCGACCAGGTCTTCCGCCTCCCGAGGACGTCCGAGCTTCTTCTGCCGATCCTCACGGCCATGCCGCTCCAGCTCCTCGCCTACCACGCCGCGGTCGTCCGCGGCCGCGACGTGGACCAGCCGAGGAACCTGGCGAAGAGCGTGACGGTGGAGTAGAAGCCGGACGTCCTGGGGAGGATGGCGCGCGTTGCCGCTCCCTCGGAGAGAGGGAATGAACTGAAGGGGGCGAAGCCTGGGTAGGGGTAGCGTGGGGGCGCGAGCTCGATGATGACGATCACGATCGCGACGGGTCAGGACGACCTGCAGGTGGAACAGGAGGCCGGCTTGCGCCCGGCCCCGGGCGACGTCGCGACCGCCCACTGGCACGTGCTCTGGACCCGGAGCCACTGCGAGTGGCTGGTCCAGGAGCAGGTCGAGGCCAAGGGCTACGCCTCGGTTCTGCCCACGAGGGACCTCGAAGGCCTCTTCCCGCGCGGGAAGCCGGCCAAGGGACAGCTGGTGCTTTCGGTCGAGCTGCTGCAGCGCAGCGTGGCGGTGGAGGTCGACGCCACCGAGGTGGCGCCCGCCTGACCGGCCATGCGATCCCTCCCCCGCGCCCTTTCGGCCGTCGTGACCGCGGCTCTTCCGGTGACCGTCGCGGCCCAGTCACGATTCGAGCTGGCGCCGTCCCTCGCGGTCGGCCAGGTGTGGGACGACAACCTCTTCTTGTCCCCCGACCAGCCCCTCGCTGACGCGATCACGCGCGTCTCCCCCGGACTCCGGGCCGGGCTCCGCTCCCCGCGCCTGGACGTATCCCTCGCCTACTCCCAGGAGGGGGAGATCTTCGCCGAGGAGTCCTCCCTCGACACGGCCAGCGCGCGTCGGGCCGCCGGGGCCGCCCTCCGCTACTCCGGGAGGCGAGGGCTTCTTCTCGAGGCGGTCCAGGCCTACACGGCGACTCGCACACCGGGGGAGCTGGTCCCGACGACCGGTCTCGACCTCGGGAGGCGTCCGGCCACGCAGCTCTCTTCCCGGGAGTCCCTTGGCCTGCCCCTCGGACCACGCACCCGGGGGACGGTCCGCTACGAGTTCGTGACGGACACGATCGAGGGGGGCCTCACCGGCCAGACCCATATCGCCGCCCTGACCGTGGAGCACACGCGGAGCGAGCGGACCACGGTCAGCCTCGGGTACACGCTGCGCCGGCTCGGCTCCGCCGGGGAATGGACCACCTCGCACGTCGTGCAGGCCGGCTGGGACCACGCCCTCGGGCCCCACACCTGGATCCGCCTCGCCGCCGGTCCTCGCGTCACCGCGGGAAAGCGCGAGCCCGAGCCCGAGGGTGAGCTGTCGGTGCGGCAGCGCTTCAGGCGGGGCGAGGCGGCCGCCGCCTACGTGCGGACCCAGGCGCGGATCCTCGGCCAGCCGGGGGTCGGGTCCACCGAGAGCGCGACCGTCACGCTCAGCGGAGACGTTTCCCGCCACTTTCGGATCGCCGTGGCGCCGGGGTTCTTCCGCAACCGCGTCCCGCAGGCCGACTTCAGGGTCGTCCGCATGGACACCGAGCTGACCTGGTCGATCGGACGCTCGGTCTCGATCGTGGGGTCGCACGTCGTCGCGGCGACCCACGGGAGGCTCCAGGGGGACGTCCTCCACAACGTCTTCTCGGTCCGGATCGCCGTCGCTTCTCCGTGGCGGCCCCCCGCCTCCGGGGGCGCTTCGCGGGAAGGCGGGCTCGGGGAGGAGCCGTGATGGGAGACAAGCATTACTACACGCCGCTGGCCGCCGCGGCCGAGGGCCCGGGCACGACGCGCGGCTGGTCATGGCCATGGCGATGAAAACGCTCTCCCCTGCCGCGCGGCCGCGCGCGCGTGAGCGCATCCTCCTGCTCGGGACGAGCCCCCTGGCGGTCAGGCTGATCCAGGAGCTGTCCGCCCGGCCGCACACCGAGGTGATCGGGATCGTGGACGACGCCCGCGACCTGGACTTCCTGCCGGTCCGCGCCCGACGGCTCGGCTCCCTGGAGGAGCTGGGGCGGGTCCTCCACGAGGAGCGGCCCACCCGCGTCGTCGTCACCCTGACCGCCTGCCGCGGCCGGCTACCCGTCCGGCTCCTGATGAAGGCGCGGCTGCGAGGCGTCGCCGTGGAGCAAGGCGTCGACGCCTACGAACGCCTCACCGGCAAGCTGGCCATCGAGGCCCTGACGCCGAGCGCCCTGATCTTCTCGAAGGACTTCAGGCGATCTGCGCTCCACCGGATCCTCGGGCGCGGCCTGAGCCTCCTGGTGGCCGCGGTCGGCCTGCTGGCTCTGCTGCCGCTGTTCGCGGGCATCGCGGCCCTCATCGTGCTCGATTCCCCGGGACCGGTGCTCTTCCGTCAGGACCGGGTGGGCCGGTCGGGCCGCCGGTTCAAGGTGCTGAAGTTCCGCACCATGCTCGTGTCCCGGCAGGCCGCCTCCGAGTGGGAGGCGGACAACGGGGACCGGATCACCCGCGTCGGCCGTTGGCTGCGCCGCTTCCGCCTGGACGAGCTCCCCCAGCTCGTCAACGTGCTGCGGGGGGAGATGAACCTCGTCGGCCCCCGCCCGCATCCCGTCTCGAACTTCGACCTCTTCCTCCACCAGATCCCCTACTACTGGATCCGCTCGAGCGTCCTTCCGGGGATCACCGGCTGGGCGCAGGTGAGGTACCGCTACGCCAACAACCTCGAGGAAGAGACCGAGAAGATGCGGTACGACCTCTACTACATCAAGCACATGTCCTGGTGGCTGGACCTGCGGATCCTCGCCGAGACGCTGAAGGTCGTTCTCTTCGGTCACCCCGCCGCCGCGCCGAGCACGGCCCGGGTGGTGCCGATCGACTCCCGGCCGCACCGCCTGCGGCCGAGGCTCGGGACCCTGGCCGCGCGGACGGACACCCAGCCGCTGGGCTGGCGCCGCGCCTGAAGCGATGCGGGTCCTGCTCCTGCAGCGTGACGGCGACACGCGGCGGTGGCTGGAAGGCGTCGTCCGGGCCCGCGGCCACGCCGTGACCGCCTGCAACGACGCCCAGCGGGCGTGGGAGGCCTACCAGGAGGCTCCCCACCCGATCGTGGTCCTCGAATGGGCCGTTCCGGCCGGCCGCTCCCTGTGCCGGCAGATCCGCGGCGCCCCTGGAGGATGGCGCCCCGTGGTCCTGGCTTCCGGGCTGAGCGACCGGCCCGCCGAGCTCGAGGCGGCCCTCCGCGCGGGCGCCGACGATTACCTGCCGACTCCGGTCGACGCCGGGACGCTCGAGGTGCGGCTCGCGGTCGCGGAGGGCCACGCCCGGCGGCGCGAGAAGCGATCGCGGGCCGACCAGAATCTGCACCGGCTCCGGCAGGCCCTGGACACGCTCCACGTGGGCCTCTCGATCACGGATGCGCAGGGCCGCCTCGCTTACGTGAACGCGGCCGAAGCGGAGATGCACGGCTATCGCGTCGAGGAGCTGGCCGGTCGCCCCGCCCGCATGCTCTCCCCGCGCGAATACTGGAGGGAGATGAGCGGCGAGCGGCTCCGGGAGGTCCGGAGGTGGCGGCGGCAGCGCGTGGGGCTTCGCAAGGACGGGACCACCTTCCCCGTGCAGCTCGTGTCCGACGTGGTGACCGACAGGAACGGCCAGGCGGTCGGCCTGGTGACCGTCTGCGAGGACCTCTCGGATCGCAAGCGCGTGGAGTGGGCGCTGCGCGAGTCGGAGGAACGCTACGCGCTGGCGGTCCGCGGGGCCAACGACGGGCTCTGGGACTGGAACCTGGAGACGGACGAGATCCACGTCTCCTCGCGCTGGAAGGCCATGCTCGGCCTCGACGAGGAGGAGATGGGCCGGAACGCCTCGGAATGGGTGAGCCGGATCCACCCTGACGACGTGAAGCGGGTGAAGGCCAAGGTCGTGGCCCACCTCGCGGGCCGTGCCGCCCATTTCGAGGACGAGTACCGGATGCGGCACAAGGACGGGACATACCGCTGGGTGCTCTCCCGGGGCTTCGCGGTCCGCGACCGGGAGGGGAAGCCCACCCGCATGGCGGGCGCCCAGACCGACATCACGGACCGCAAGTCCTACGACCCCCTGACGGAGCTGCCCAACCCGCCCTCTTCGAGGAGCAGGTCGCCCAGACCATGGCGCGCGCCCGGCGGCGGCCCGACGCCCTCTACGCGGTGCTGTTCCTCGATCTCCACCGCTTCAAGTTGGCCAACGAAAGCCTGGGCCACCTCGCCGGGGACGAGCTCCTCATAGCGGCGGCCCGGCGCCTCGAGACCTGCGTGCGCCCGGGCGATCCGGTCAGCCGTTTCGGGGGGGACGAAATCTGGGCCGCGGCGGAACATGCTGGCCGGCCCGATCGCGCTTTCCGGGATTCCCTGATCGCGGTTTCGAGAAACCCCCGATTGTGCCCTCGCCATCCGGCGTCTAGCTTGGAAGAGTGGTCAGGGGAAGTGTGGGACGCCAGTGCGAGGAGAACCCTCACGTGATCAGCGGTAGCGCGGCGGTGAGCGGGCCCGGTTACGCATGTCAGGTGGGGCTGGGACGTGACCGCGGGACCCGTCGTCTCTCTTCCGAGGACGTCCGAGCCGCTGGAGCGCCGACTCTCTTCGCCGACCCTCCGGCACTCCGCGGCGCGGTGGCCGCGATCGGGATCCTTCCGAGGGCAGGAATCCGAGGCTGCTGGCCGGGGGATCGAGGCGCACCCCAGGCTCGGACGTTCTGGGCAGAGAGACACAACGGACCACCGGAGCCCTGAGCCGCCGGGCGGCCTTGACGCCGCCCGGCGCCGGCGACCCCGCGGGGGTGCCGGAAGAGCGACGTTCGCACGCGGTTCGGACCTGCGGGAAGGCAGGACGAAACCGAAGGGGGCGAAGCCTTGGCGGTTGCAGCGGTCGAGATCCACGGGGCCAGCGCGAAAGCGGCCGCGCTCGCGGCTGAAGCGGGGACGGCGTTCAGCGGGTCGCGCGCGCCGTGGCATGTGCTGTGGACGCACAGCCACTCCGAGCGACTGGTGTACGACCAGCTCGCGGCCAGGGGCTTCCATCCGTTCCTGCCGTGCATGGGGGCCTGGTCCACGAGGGCCGGCCGCCGCCGCTTGATCAGCGTCCCCATGTTCCCCGGGTACCTGTTCCTCAACGACGCGCTCGACAAGGCGGCGCACGTGGAGACGCGCAAGGCGAGGGGGGTGGTACGCATCCTGGGCGAGGCATGGGACCGGCCGGCGCGGGTCCCGGAGGCGGAGATCCACGCCATCCGGCAGGTGGTCGACTCGCGCCTGCCTACGCTGCCTTATCCCTACCTCCGCGAGGGCCGGCGGGTGCGGATCGTCGTCGGGCCCCTGGCCGGCCTGGAAGGGATCCTGGTCAAGGCCCGCCCGGCGAGGGGAGTCCTGGTCCTCTCGGTGGACCTGCTTCAGCGCAGCGTGGGCGTGGAGGTCGACTGGACGCAGGTGGTGCCGGTCTAGGCGAGCGCTCGCGGCACCGTTTCCGACACCTGGCCGCTTCGGCATCCAGTACGGCGACCTGGACGGGCGACCGCGCGGAGAGATCGTGCACAAGACGCTCGTGCTGAGTCTCGTGGCCGGCTCCGTCAACTGAATGGGAGGACGACCCATGCACACCGGCCCGGAGGCCCACTTCACCGAGCGACTGCGCGGGATCTGGTCTCGAAGGAAATGGCTCGCCGCGATCGTGTTCGCCCTCACCGCGACCGTCGGCGTGACGCTCGCGTTGAGCCTGCCCGACATGTACCGCGCGACCGCCACGGTGCTGGTCGAGGACTCCAGGGTGGAGGCCTCGGTGGCGGCCGAGTTGGACCGCCGGCTCCAGTTGATCAGCCAGGAGATCCTCAGCCGGTCGCGCCTGGACGCCATTATCCGCCGCTTCGGTCTTTATCCGGCGCTCCGGGGGCGGGTTTCTCCGGAGGTAGCGGTCAACAGGATGCGCCGTGACATCCAGACCCAGTTCCAGGCTGCGTCGAGCGCCGGCAACCCGGGCGGCACCATCACCATCGCGGTCAGCTACCGCGGGACGAATCCCGGCACGGTGACCCACGTCGCCAACGCGCTCGCGGGACTGTACCTGGAGGAGGACGGCAAGATCCGCGAGCGGCAGGCCCGCAGGACCGTGCTGCAACTTGAGGGGCAATTACAGGAGCTCAAGCAGACGGTGGACACGCAGGAGCGGGAGGTGGCCGCGTTCCAGGAGCGGCATCTCGGGGAACTGCCGCAGCAGTCTGAAGCCAACCTGGCCGCGCTCGAGCAGCTGCAAGCGGAGTTGCGCGCGACGAGCGAAGAGCGCATGCGGGCCCTCGACCGCCGGAACGACCTACTCCGGCGCCTGGCCGAGCTCGATGAGGACGCCGCCGCCGCAGTTGCGCCCAGGGGCGTCGCCGGCCGGTTGGAGAAGCTCAAGGCTGAGTTGGCCGACCTCGAGCGCCAATTCACCGACCGATACCCGGACGTGATCCGACTCAAGGCCGAGATCGCTGCGCTCGAGAGCCAGCCTACCGAGACCCCGGCGGCCGCGGCGGCAGCCCGTCCGGCCACCAGCTCCGGCCGCACCGCCGACCGATTGAAGGAATCGCTGGGAGAGGTGGAGCGCCAGGTCGACGGGTTCAAGTCCGACGAAGCGCGGCTGCGGTCCGCCATCGCCGGCTACATCCAACGGCTGGAGAATGCGCCCCGGCGCCGGCGGGCCTTGCAGGAGATCTCCCGCGATTACCAGACCACGCGCGACCTGTACGACACGCTGCGCAAACGGTACGAGCAGGCGCAGCTCGATGAGGGCACCCAGGCTGGCGACGCAGGGCCGCGTTTCCGCATACTTGAGATCGCGGTGGTTCCCCCTGGCCCCGCGGCGCCCGATCGCCAACTCCTGCTGTTGTTCGCGCTGCTGGTTTCTCTGGGGACGGCGGCGGCCGCCGCCATGGTGGCGGAGCGGCTGGACACGTCTTTCCAGAGCGTGGACGACGTCCGCGCCTTCACCGGGGTGCCGGTGCTGGCCAGCATCCCCCGGATGAGCAGCGCGGGCGAGGTCCGATTGCGCCGGCTCCGCTTCCTGGCGGCGGCCGCGTCCGTGCTGCTCGCGATCGGTGTGCTGATCCACGCGTCCCACGCAGTGGCCCGGGACAACGACGCCCTGGTTTCGATGCTCTCTCGGGGCCGCTTCTGAGGCCGCCATGTATCGAGTCACCAAAATGCCCGTCTTGAGGAGCAGGCCGGTGGAGGAGCGGTTCGATCCGGTTGCCGACAACGGTAGGGCCCCGGCGGCGGCGCTGCGCGTCGACGAGCGCCTGGTCAGCGTTCGTTCGCCGAATTCGTTCGAGGCCGATCAGTACCGAGTGTTGTGCCATTTCCTGACAAGGACCGCGGAGGGCGCCCGGCGGTCGGTGATCGCGGTGAGCAGTCCCGCCGCCGGAGAGGGAAAGACGACCACGGCGGTCAACCTGGCGGCGACCCTGGCCCAGTCGCCCGGCACGCGCGTGCTGCTGGTGGACATGGACCTGCGGCGGCCGTGCGTAGCCTCCAGCCTCGGCCTCGTCCGGTCCGCCGGCCCCGGGTTGACCGGAGCAGTCCTGGACGAGCGGCTAGATCTAGCCACGGTGGTGCGCACCACACCCTTCAACCTGTCCATCCTGCCCGCCGGCACGTCGCCCCCCAACGCGTACCAGATCCTGGAATCACCTCGAGTGGGCGAGCTGCTGGAGGAAGCCCGGGGTTCGTACGACCACGTCATCTTGGACACGCCCCCGCTACTGCTGGTGCCGGACTGCAAGCTGCTGTCCCAGTGGGTCGACGGGTTCGTCATAGTTGTGGCGGCCGGCCGCACTCCGCGCAAGCTCCTCGCCGAGACCCTCGGCGCGATGGATCCGGCGAAGCTCAAAGGCATCGTGTTCAACGGCGACGACCGCCCGCTCGGCGGGTACTACAAGAGCTATTACACCGGGTACTACGGTGACCGCGCCCGGCAGGCGGGTGGGCGCCGGTGGTTGTCCTGGTGGCGCCGCCGCAAGCCGGGCAGGCACTAGGGGTTCAACCCACCTGCGCCTTCGGCGCCCTCCGTGAATCCACGGGCGCGTGCTCCCCGCCACCGGCACGGACGTGCGCCTGCGGGCCGAGCTGGCCGACGGCAGGCAGGTCGAGGGTGAATCTCTCATCGCCTCCGTCCGAGGGCGGATCCGGCGTCTTCGACTCGTGCCCGCCGAGGCGCCCGCCCTGCCCGAGGCGCAGAGGGCGATCGCGGCGGCGGAGCTGGTCGTGATCGGCCCCGGCAGCCTGTACACCAGCCTCATCCCGGTCCTCCTGGCGCGCGGGATCAGCGAGGAGACCACCCGCTCGCGGGCCTGCGTGGTGCTGGTCATGAACCTGATGACGAGCCGGGCGAGACCGACGGCATGACGGCGGCCGACCATGTGCGTGCCCTGCTGCGCCACGCGCCGGGGCTCCCGGTCCACGACGTGATCCTCACGGCGAAGCCCATCCCCTCGCACCTGCTCGAGACGTACGCCGCGTGCGGGGCCCGGCCGGTGGTGGCGGATCTCCCCTCGCTCCGCGCGCTGGGGTGCCGGCCGGTGCCACGGCAGATACTCGCCGCCGAGAACAAGATCCGCCACGACCCGGACCGGCTCGCCGCCGCCGTTCTTGGTGTGGCCGCGGAGCACGGCGGCCGGCGTCGATTCGAAGAGCCGGCCGGGCAGGTCCTGGCGTGAGCATGGCGACCCTCGCCGCGCGCGGCAATGATCCGGCGGACGTCGCCGGAATGGGCGAGGAAGACCGCGCGGCCTGGCGGAGACTGGCCGAGCATCGCGCCGAGAGCGCGCCGTTCATCGACGAGGAGTGGATCGGCGCGTGCATCGAGAGCTTTCGTCCGGCGGCACCGCTCCTCCTGACGCAGCGCCAGGGCGGAAGGCTCGTGGGCCTGGCCCCGCTCCAGAGCCTGACGGAGTCGTGGGCCGGGCGCCGGATCGCCGTGCTCCAATCCCTGACGACCCACGAGTCGTACCGCTTCGACTTCCTGGCCCTGCCCGGCCGCTCGGACGTGGAGGAGGGGCTCTGGAGACCGCTGTGCGACTCACGGCGGTGGGACGTGATCCGCGTCGACCATCTTCCTGAAGGATCGCCGACGCTGGCCGCGGGGCTCCGCGTGGCTCGGGAAGCGGGGTGGAGGTCGCTCGTCGAGCCGACGTTCGAATCGCCGTGGCGGCCTCTCTCTCCGCCTCCGGCCTCGTGGGACGAGGGCCTGACGCGTAAGTTCAGGTCGAACCTTCGCAACCGTGAACGCCGCCTCCAGGAGCTTGGCCCGGTGACCTTCGAGGTGGCGACGGAGAGGGCCGACCAGGGCCGGGCGCTCGGGATCTTCTATGAGCTCGAGGCGAGCGGCTGGAAGGGAGACGGCGGCACGGCGATCGCCAGCCGGAGCCACGTCAAGGCTTTTTACGACCGGCTCGTGGAGCGGGCATCCTCGCAGATCTGGATCCCGGTCCTGTCCTTGGCCGGACGGCCGATGGCCGCCCAGCTCTACCGCGTTCTCGGCCGGACGATGTTCATGCACAAGACCGCCTACCATCCCGACTTCTCGCCCCTGGCGCCCGGACAGGTGCTGACCGCGCGCGTGATCCGCCACGGGATCCAGAAGGGGATGGAGGCCCTCGACTTCCTCGCCGACAACATGCCCTGGAAAGCCGACTGGGCGCCGCACCTGCGCCGGCATTATCGGCTCCTGCTCTTCTCTCCCTCCGTCCAGGGCCGCTACGCGTACTGGACCCGTTACGGCGTCAAAGAGCAGGCGCGAAAGATCCCGGGCGCCCGGCGGCTCGCGCGCTGGGTGCACGCCCGGATGGAGTACGCATGAGGCCGACGGGGCCTGTGGTTCCGGTGTACCCGACGTGGGCGCAGTTCGCGCGCCTGCCGCGCGCGCGCGCGCGGTGGCGCGAGTGGTTCCCCTTCGATGCCGCCGGCGGAGCATGGACGTTCAGCGGCCGCGTCGCGCTCTACCACGGCCTGCCGAGCCTCGGGCTGCCCGCGCGCAGCACGATCCTCGTACCCTCCTACCACCAGGGAGTCGAGATCGACGCGCTTCTCGCCGCCGGTTATAGGCTCCGCTACTACCGTCTCGACCGGCAGCTCTCGATCGACCTGACGGACGCCGAGCAGCGGCTGGACGAAACCGTATCCGCCCTCTACGTGATCCATTACTTCGGCTTCGCGCAGCCGCTGGAGCCGATCCGTCGGTTCTGCGAGGCGCACGGGCTGAAGCTGATCGAAGACTGCGCGCTGTCGCTGTTCAGCCGGGAAAACGACACCTGGCTGGGCTCGGTCGGCGACCTGGCGCTGTTCTCCGTCTACAAGACGCTGCCGCTTCCGCACGGCGGCTTCCTGGTGACGAAACCCCCTCGAGCCGCCGCTGCGCTGCGGCCGGCGCCCGGCGCCGCCACGCTCGCGCAGACGCTGGATCTGATGCACCAGGGAGTGGAAGCCTCGGCCTGGTGGCGGCTCGAGAAGTGGTGGACCTGGGCGTCGCGCCGGGCGCCCGGGATGATCCAGTGGCAGCGAGACGAGATGGTCGCTTCGGGAGGCGCGCGCTGGGACTCGCGGCTGCTGGATTACGGAGCCTCGCCGTGGATCGCGCCTTTGATGCGCCTCATGGATCGTGACGCGGTGGTCGCGAGGCGGCGGGAGAACTACGAGCGCCTGGCCTCGCGCCTCCGCGGCCACGTCTCGTTGCCGTTTCCGGAGCTGCGCGCCGGAACGTGCCCCCTGTTCTTCCCGGTGATGGTGCCCGACAAGGTTCGGTTCCAACGAGCGCTCGAACGACTGGGAGTGCAGAGCGTGAACCTGTGGGATGCGTCTCATCCGACCTGTCCTCCCGCGCTGGCCGCCGAGGTTGCGGCCTGGCGCGCTCATTGCCTCGAGCTTCCGATCCATCAGGAGCTGGGCGCCGATCAGGTGGATCGGGTCGCGGCCGCGGTCGTTCATGTCCTCGACTCGGCCGTCGAGGCGGACAGCCGACGCCGGCGGCTCGCGTGAGCGGCCGCCGGGCCGACATTCACTGATACGTCCGGGTGGCGTCACCCGGCATACGGCCTGAACCCGTCCCCATTCGTGTGAGAACGCCATGAACACGAGAACAGCATCGTCCTGTATGAGACTGGCCAAGGCGGCAGGCGTAGCGACGGTCCTGACGCTGGCGTGGATCTCGACGCCGGACGCTTCCGCCCAGTTGGGCAGCCTGATCGTCACGATCACGTCTCCCACCTCCGGCGCCACGGTCAGCGGAACCATCCCGGTCAACGCCGACGTGACCATCATCGGCGCTCTCACCGTCCAGTACGTCCAGTTCAAGCTCGACGGCGCGAACCTCGGCGCGGCGGACACCACGTCGCCGTATTCGATCCAGTGGAACACGACGACGGCGAGCAATGGGTCGCACACCCTGACCGCGGTGGCGCGCGACATCTTGGGTATCAACTGGTCGTCCGACCCGGTCACGGTCACGGTGTCCAACGACACCACACCGCCCACAGTGGCCATCACCTCTCCCGCCTCGGGGGCGGCCGTCCGGGGGACGATCGCGGTCAACGCGAACGCTTCGGACAACGTGGGGGTGGCGGGCGTGCAGTTCAAGCTGGACGGGGCCAACCTGGGGGCGGAGGACACCGCCAGCCCGTACAGCGTTTCCTGGAACACCACCGGCGCCAGCAACGGCTCCCACACGCTGACCGCGGTGGCCCGGGACGCGGCGGGCAACACCGCCACGAGCAGCGCGGTCACGGTCACGGTGGACAACACGCCGCCGACGGTGACGATCAACCAGGCCGCGGGCCAGGCCGATCCGACGAGCGCCTCACCGATCAACTTCACGGCCGTGTTCAGCGAGCCCGTCGGTGATTTCTCCGGCGCCGACGTCACGATCAGCGGCACCGCGGGCGGGACCAAGACGGTGGCGGTGTCGGGGGGCCCCGCCACCTACAACGTGGCGGTGAGCGGCATGACCACGGGCGGCACCGTGATCGCGAGCATCGGAGCCGGCCTCGTTCACGACGCCGCCGGCAACGCCAACACCGCCTCCACGAGCACGGACAACACCGTGACGTTCAGCGTGGCGGATACGACGCCGCCGACGGTGGCGATCACGTCACCGGCAAGTGGGGCGGCCGTGAGGGGCACGATCACGGTCAGTGCCAACGCGTCGGATAACGTCGGCGTGGCCGGCGTGCAGTTCCAACTGGACGGGGCGAATCTGGGGGCGGAGGACACCGCCAGCCCGTACAGCGTTTCCTGGAACACCGCCGGCACCAGCAACGGCTCCCACACCCTGACCGCGGTCGCCCGGGATGCGGCCGGCAACAGCACGACGAGCAGCGCGGTCACGGTCACCGTCGACAACACTGCCCCCACGGTGGCGATCACGTCACCGGCGAGCGGGGCGGCCGTGAGGGGCACGATTGCGGTCAGCGCCAACGCGTCGGACAACGTGGGCGTGGCCGGCGTGCAGTTCAAGCTTGACGGGGCCAATCTGGGCGTGGAAGACACGGCGAGCCCCTACAGCGTTTCCTGGAGCACCACCGGCACGAGCGACGGCTCCCACACGCTGACCGCGGTGGCCCGGGACGCGGCGGGCAACACCACGACGAGCAGCGCGGTCGCGGTCACGGTGGACAACACGCCGCCGACCGTGACGATCGACCAGGCCGCGGGTCAAGCCGATCCGACGAGCACCTCGCCGATCAACTTCACGGCCGTCTTCAGCGAGGCGGTCAGTGGCTTCGCGGCGGCCGACGTCGCGATCGGTGGCACCGCGGGCGGCACCAAGACGGTCGTGGTGTCGGGCGGCCCCGCCACCTACAACGTGGCGGTGAGCGGCATGACGGGTGGCGGCACGGTGACCGCGAGCATTGTGGCGGGGGCGGCCGTGGACGCCGCCGGCAACGCCAGCACCGCCTCGACGAGCACGGACAACACCGTGACGTTCAGCGCGCCGGACACGACGCCGCCGACGGTGGCGATCACGTCGCCGGCAAGCGGGGCCGCCGTCAGGGGCACGATTACGGTCAGCGCCAACGCGTCGGACAACGTGGGCGTGGCCGGCGTGCAGTTCAAGCTGGATGGTGTGAATCTGGGCGTGGAAGACACTGCCAGCCCCTACAGCGTCTCCTGGAACACCACCACCGTCGGCGACGGCTCCCACACGCTGACCGCGGTGGCCCGGGACGCGGCCGGCAACACCACGACGAGCAGCGCGGTCACGGTCACGGTGGACAACACGCCGCCGACGGTGACGATCGACCAGGCCGCGGGACAGGCCGATCCGACGAGCGCCTCGCCGATCAACTTCACGGTCGTCTTCAGCGAGGCGGTGAGCGGCTTCGCGGCCGCCGACGTCACGATCAGCGGCACCGCGGGCGGGACCAAGACGGTGGCGGTGACGGGCGGCCCTGCCACCTACAACGTGGCGGTGAGCGGCATGAACACCAGCGGTACGGTGACCGCGACCGTTGTGGCGGGGGCGGGCGTGGACGCGGCCGGCAACGGCAGCACGGCCTCGACGAGCACGGACAACACCGTGACGTTCAGCGCGCCGGATACGACGCCGCCGACGGTGGCGATCACGTCGCCGGCAAGTGGGGCGGCCGTCAGGGGCACGATCACGGTCAGCGCCAACGCGTCGGACAACGTGGGGGTGGCCGGCGTGCAGTTCAAGCTGGACGGGGCCAATCTGGGCGTGGAGGACACCGCCAGCCCCTACAGCGTTTCCTGGAACACCACCGCCGCCAGCGACGGCTCCCACACGCTGACCGCGGTGGCCCGGGATGCGGCCGGCAACACCGCGACGAGCAGCGCGGTGACGGTCACGGTGGACAATACGCCGCCGACGGTGACGATCAACCAGGCCGCGGGCCAGGCCGATCCGACGAGCGCGTCGCCGATCAACTTCACGGCCGTGTTCAGCGAGGCGGTGAGCGGCTTCGCAGCCGCCGACGTCACGGTCAGCGGCACCGCGGGCGGCACCAAGACGGTCGTGGTGTCGGGAGGGCCCGCCACCTACAACGTGGCGGTGAGCGGCATGACCACCAGCGGTACGGTGACCGCGAGCATTGTGGCGGGGGCGGCGGTGGACGCGGCCGGCAACGGCAGTGCCGCCTCGACGAGCACGGACAACACCGTGACGTTCAACGCAGCGGACACGACGCCGCCGACGCTGGCGATCACGTCACCGGCAAACGGCGCCACGGTCAAGGGCGCGATTGCGGTCAGCGCCAACGCGTCGGACGACGTGGGCGTGGCCGGCGTGCAGTTCCGGCTGGATGGGGTGAATCTGGGTGCGGAGGACACCACCAGCCCCTACAGCATTTCCTGGAACACTACCACCGCTAGCGACGGCTCCCACACCCTGAGTGCGGTGGCCCGGGACGCGGCCGGCAACACGACGACGAGCAGCGCGGTCACGGTCACGGTGGACAACGCGGCGCCGACGGTCGCGATCACCGCGCCGATCAGCGGCGCCACCGTGAGCGGGACGACGACGGTCAGCGCCAACGCTTCAGACAACACGGGTGTCGTCGGCGTCCAGTTCAAGCTGGATGGGGTGAATCTGGGTGCAGAGGTCACCGCTAGCCCGTACAACGTCTCCTGGGACACCACCACCGCCGCCCCCGGCTCCCACACGCTGACCGCCATCGCCCGCGATGCGGCGGGCAACGCCGCCACCTCCGCCCCGGTCACCGTCACGGTCACGGCCGGGTCGACGCCGCCGACGGCGACGCGCTTCGAAGACACGGACCTGTCGATCACCTACACCGACGGCATCGACGCTCCCGGCCGTCCGTCCGGGTGGTGGCATGGAAGCCGCAGCCGCGGATGGAGCGGGGTCATCGCCTCGTTCAACCGGTCGCAGGGCGCGCGGGCACGGTTCAGCTTCACGGGCACGACGGTGCGCTGGATCGGCTTCCTCGCGCCGTGGGCCGGCATCGCCGACGTCTACGTCGACGACGTGTTCGCCGTCGAGCTGGATCTGTATGCGACGACGGAACAGGCGCAGGCGGTCGTCTTCGAGAGGACCGGCCTGCCGAGCGGCAACCACACGCTCACGGTGGAAGCCGAGGGCCGGAAGAACAACGCGTCGACCGATTACGCGGTCGTGGTGGACGCGTTCGACGTGGAGCCGGCCTCGCCCCTCCCCATTGAGGGAACGCGGGTGGAAGAGACGGACGTGACCTTCACGGCAGGCTGGACGACGGCGGCCCCGCGAGCCTGGAGCGGTGGGGCGGCCCAGGTCTCGTCGACGGCGGGCGAGCAAGCCACGTTCACCTTCGTCGGCACCGAGGTGCGGTGGATGGGCCTGCGCGGCCCCCAGTCCGGGATCGCGCGCGTCTACCTGGATGGAGCCTTCCAGTCCACGGTCGATACGTACGCGCCCACGGACATCCAGGCGCTGGTGTTCACCGCCACCGGCCTCGCCGCCGACAGACACACGCTGCGCATCGACGTGACCGGCCAGAAGAACGCCGCTTCGACCGGCGCGTCCATCTACGTGGATGCGCTCGACGTGAGAGGGCGCGTCGAAGACGCGGACCCCTCCATCGCGTACAGCGCCGGTTGGGGGTCGGGAGCAATATCCAGGAACTGGAGCGGGTCCTCGGGAAACTACGGCACTGGAACGGCCGTATACACCCGATCGGCACAAGCGACGATCAGCTTCACCGGGACCGCGGTGAGCTGGATTGGACTGCTCGCGCCGTGGACGGGAATGGCCCGCGTCCTGGTGGACGGCGCCTTCGTGGCCAACGTCGATACCTACGCCCCCACGGAGCAGGTCCAGGCGGTCCTCTACACCGCCACCGGCCTCGCCGACGGACCGCACACCTTCACCGTCGACGTGAGCGGTCAGAAGAATGCGGCCTCGACGGATTCCCTGGTCATCGTGGATGCCTTCGACGTGACGCTGTCGCCATCGGCGCCCACGATCACCCGCTACCAGGAGACCGATCCGGCGACGAGCTACACCGGCACCTGGGGCACGGCCGGACTCAGCTTCTGGAGCGGGGAGACCGCTTCGTACTCGGGGGCGGCCGGCGATACCGCCACGTTCACCTTCACCGGGACCGCGGTGCGATGGATCGGCCAGCGCGCATTCACCGGCGGGATCGCGAACGTCTTCCTCGACGGAGTGCAGGTCGCCCAGGTCGACACGTTTGCGCCGCTTCAGGAGGAGTACCAGGCGGCCATGTACGTCACGACGGGGCTGGCCAACACGAGCCATACGCTGGCCATCGTGGTGACCGGCCAGAAGAACCCGTTCTCGCAAGGCACCTGGGTCTTCGTCGACGCCTTCGACGTCTTCTGATGATTCGGCACGTAAGGATTGGTCGCACGGTCCCCCCGGCGGCGGCACCGCTGTCCTGGAGGGATCTCTGGCACGGTGTCGCGGGGGCGTGCTCTCCTGCACGCTCGGTGCGGGCGCTCGAGCGGGAGATCCGGGAGCATTTCGGCGTGCGCCACGTCTTTCTCGTCTCGTCGGGGACGGCCGCCCTGACCCTCGCCCTGGAGGCCTTGAAATCGCTGTCTCGCCGGCGGGAGGTGGTGATACCCGCCTACACCTGCTTCTCCGTGCCCGCGGCAGTGGTGAGGGCGGGATTGCGACCGGTGCCGTGTGACATCGATCCGGCGACGTTCGACTTCGATCACGCGCTCCTGGAAGAGAAGCTGAATGCAGACACGCTCTGCGTCATCGCTCATCACCTTTTCGGGATCCCCTCGGACATGGAGCGCATCGGGGCGCTCTGCGCGCCGCGCGGCGCCTTCGTGGTCGAGGACGCGGCGCAGGCGATGGGCGCGCAGGACAAAGGCCGCGCGCTGGGAACCATGGGCGACCTGGGCGTCTTCAGCCTCGGGCGCGGCAAGAACATCACGTGCGGGTCGGGCGGCATCGTGGTCACGAGCCGCGATGAGCTCGCCCGGGCCGTGTCCGCGCGATGCCGGCGGCTCGAGGCGCCCCGACCCGCCGAAGGGCTCAAGGACCTCGTCCAGCTCATGCTGATGGCGGTGTTCATCCGTCCGCGCTTGTACTGGATCCCGGCCGCCGTGCCGTTTCTCCGCCTGGGTCAAACCATCTATCCGCGGCGCATTCGGCTGGCGCGCCTGTCGGGGATGAAGGCGGGACTGCTTCGAGACTGGCGGGGCCACCTGCTCCGATCGAATCGGGCCAGGTCCGAATCGGCGCTCTACTTCAGCCAGCGGCTTCCGCTTCCCGTAGCCCGGGAAGGGGTGCACCCGTACCTGCGGCTGCCCGTTCTCGTGGCGAGCGCCACCGAACGGGACAGGATCCACGCGCTCTCCCAGAAGCGGGGATTGGGGATCAGCGTCGCCTACCCGACCGCCGTCGACGGCATCCCGGAGATCCGGGCCCACGTCGGCGGCCAGCGCTTTCCCTCCGCGCAGCGGGTGGCGGAGCGCCTCTTGACGATCCCGACCCACCACTGGCTCTCGGAGAAGGACAAGAGAGCCATCGCCGAATGCGTGGGCGCGACGATCGACGCGTCCCGCCTGCCGCACGCCTGGCGCAGGGCCTCATGACGTTCGCGGCCGAGATCGCGTTCTGGGCCTCCGTCGCGCTCGTCTTCTACCCGTACCTGGGCTATCCGTGTGCGCTCATGGTTCTTTGCCTGCTCAGGAATCGCCCGGTGAAGAAGGCCGAGACGTGGGACCGGCCGCCCCGCGTCTCGTTCATCATCACGGCGCGCAACGAGGCCGCGCGCATGCGCGCGAAGATCGAGAACACCCTGGGCCAGGACTACCCGCCCGAGGCCCTGGAGGTCATCGTGGCCTCGGACTGCTCGACCGACGGCACCGACGACATCGTCGCGAGCTTCTCGGGTCGGGTACGGCTGGCGCGGGCGCCGGAACGGAAGGGGAAGGAAGCCGCCCAGCAGCTCGCGCTCGGGGTCGCGTCGGGAGAGATCCTGATCTTCTCCGACGTCGCCACCGCCCTCGCCTCCGACGGCGTCTCGCGGATGGTCGCCAACTTCGCGGACCCCACCGTCGGCTGCGTCAGCAGCGTCGATCGCTTCGTGGAGACCGACGGGCGGATGAGCGGCGAGGGCGCCTACGTGAGATACGAGATGTTCCTCCGCGCCCTGGAGACCCGCGTGAACAGCCTGGTGGGCCTCAGCGGCTCGCTCTTCGCCGCGCGCCGGGAGGTGTGCCGGCGCTGGGTCGCGGATCGCCCGAGCGACTTCAACACGCTCCTGAACGCGGTCGAGATGGGGTTGCGCGGCGTGCTGGATGTCCAGGCCGCCGGGTACTACCGGAACATCGCCGACGACCGCCGCGAGCTCGAACGGAAGATCAGAACGGCGGTCAGGGGCATCTTCGTGCTCACCTCCAACGCGAGGATGCTGAACCCGCTGCGCTACGGCCTCTTCGCCTGGCAGCTCGCCAGCCACAAGCTGTGCCGCTGGCTCGTGCCGCAGGCCATGATCGCGGCGGCGATCAGCAACCTGCTCCTCGCCTCCCGGTCACCGCTCTACGCCGCGGCCATGCTCCTCCAGTGCGGATTCTATGCCGCGGCTCTGGCCGGGGCGTGGACGAGGGCTTCGGGGCTGAGAATCCCAGCCTATCTCCTTCGCTCGAACCTGGGGGTGCTGGTCGCCTGGCTCCGCTTCGCCGGCGGCGACCGTATCGCCATGTGGAATCCCTCCGAGCGCCTCGGCCTGCCGCCGCAGGTCGGAGCCCGTCGATGATCACCAACGCTCTCACCGTGGACGTCGAGGAGTACTACCACGCCGCCGTCTTCCGCCGCGGCACGGCCGGGCGATGCACGCCCGTGCTCGAGAGCCGGGTCGAGCGGAACGTCGATCGGCTGCTCGCGCTCATGAGCGATCGCCGCGCCCGGGCGACGTTCTTCGTTCTCGGCGAGGTGGCCGCCCTCCATCCGGAGATGGTGCGGACGATCGCGCGGGAGGGCCACGAGATCGGCTCCCACGGCGATCGGCACGAGAACGTGGACCTCCAGACCCCGGAGCAGTTCCGGGCCGACGTCCGGCGCGCGAAGGCGCGCATCGAGGACGCGATCGGCGCTCCGGTGGTCGGCTATCGGGCCCCGAACTTCTCGATCGGGCGAGGACAGTCCTGGGCCTACCGCATCCTCCTGGAGGAGGGCTTCCGTTACGACTCCAGCACCCACCCGATCCTGCACGACCGGTACGGGCAGCCCGGGGCGCCGCGGTTCCCCTACGAGGTCTGCCGGGACGGCTCCGACCGCCTGCTCGAGTTCCCCATCGGCACGGCGCGGGCGCTGGGGGTGAACCTGCCGATCGGGGGAGGGGGCTACTTCCGGCTCTCACCCCTGGCGCTGACCCGGCTCGGATTCGAGCACGTCAATTTCGTGGAGCGCCGGCCGGTCATGTTCTACGTGCACCCCTGGGAGATGGATCCGGGACAGCCACGGCCGCCGATGGCGTGGCGCCGCCGGTTCCGTCTCTACGTGGGCGTCGAATCCCAAGCGGCGAAGCTCGCGGCTCTTCTCGATCGATTCCAGTTCGACACCGCCCGCGAAGTGCTGCAGTCGCTGGGACAGCCGGCCCGATGCCCCTCGCGGTCGCCGGTCGCGGCGGGGGAGCCGAGCTCGTCGTGACGACCGCGGCCTTGATCCGAGGCGAGATTCGCGTCTCGAAGGCGACCGAGGCGGACATCGCCGGCCCCTGGCGGCGAGCGGTCGACCGCCTGGTCGAATCGCGCCTCGCGCACGCGGCCGAGTGGTTCCGCGTGATCCCGAAGGCCTACGGGCACGAGCCGCTCTACCTGAAGGCCGAGGATGAAGAGGGACGGTGCGGCGTCCTTCCCGCATTCATCGTGCGGAGGCCGGTCCTGGGGGCGATCGTCAGCTCCATGCCCTTCCTGGATGGCGGCGGTCCCGGCAGCTCCTCCATTGATCTCGCCGACGCACTGCTGGCACGCCTGCTCGAAGAGGCGCGAGGCGTGGGCGCGGACATCGTGGAATTGCGCTGCGCGGGGAGGTTGGCGGTGCCCTCGGAACCGGCCGACCACAAAGTGAATCTCACCCTCGCCCTGCCCGCGGAACCCGATCGCCTCTGGAAGCAGCTCGACGGCAGCGTGCGGAATCACATCCGGAAGGCCGGGCGCTCGGGCCTCACCGTGGAGATGGGCGGCGCGGAGAAGCTGGCCGAGTTCTACCCGATCTTCGCCACGCGCATGCGGGAGCTGGGCTCGCCCGTGCACGCGCGCCGCTTCTTCGGCGCCGTCTTCGACGCCTTCGGCGCCCACGCCCGCGCGGCCGTGGTCCGCAACGGCGGGGCGCCCGTCGGCGGACTGATCGCGGTCGCCTTCAAGGACGTCCTCACGGTGCCGTGGTCCTCCTGCCTTCGTCAGTACCTTCCCCTCTGTTCCAACGTGCTCTTGTACTGGGAGACGATCCGGACCGCCTGCCTGGAGGGCTTCCGGAAGTTCGATTTCGGCCGCTCGACGCGGGGGTCGAGCACCCATCGCTTCAAGCGCGAGTGGGGCGCCCAGGAGGAACCGCTCTTCTGGTACACGCTCCCGTCGAGCGGCCGCCCCCGCCGGTTTCGGCCGAGCGCCGGCCGGGGCGCCGCGCTGCTGGCCGGATCCTGGCGGCGCCTCCCCCTCGCGGTGACCCGCAGTCTCGGCCCCCACATCCGGAAGTACCTCACCCAATGACCCTGCGCACGTCGACCGCGGTCGGGGTGGAGCGGCGAAGGCCATGAGGACGCGGCTCGATCGGCGATACGGCCTCCTCACCGTGGCCTATCTGCTGACCATCTACTGGCTGTCTTCGCTTCCCGATCTCGGCACCCAGGAAAGCCCGCCGCTGGTGCGGCTCGTCATGAATCTGGGGCACATCCCGCTCTTCGCCGGCCTCGCATTCTGCGTGCTGAAGAGCCTTTCGCCGGCGCCGATGGCCGCGTGGGCCCGCTACGGGCTCGCCTTCCTGGCGTGCGGGGCGTGCGGCGGTCTCGACGAGTGGCATCAGTCCTTCGTGCCGGGACGGGACTGCTCGATGGGGGACTTCCTTCTGGACCTCGCCGGGATCGCGGTGATGCTGGTGCTTCTCCGCCTGCATGAGCTGCGGAGCGAAGTGAGACACGAAACCACCGTGGGCGGCTGGTTTCCGACCGTCTGGCCATCGAGGATCGCCCCCACGGCCAGGAAGAAATGAAGGCCTTCGTCACCGACGGCGACCAGAGGCCCGCGCTCGCCATCACCCGATCGCTGGGCCGGCGAGGGATCACCGTCCTCGTCGGGGAGCAGCAACCCGTCTGCCTGGCCTCACGCTCCCGGTACTGCTCGGGCCACGTCACGTATCCGTCGCCGTATCGGGACCCGGACGCATTCCAGCGCTTCGTGGTGGAGCTCGTCCAGCGCGAGAGCGTGGACGTCGTCTTGCCCGTCACCGACGTCACCACGGCTGCGATCTGCCTGAACCAGGATGTGCTCCGGCGGCACGCGGGGATGGTCGCCCCGCCCTTCGCGGCGTTCGACCTCGTCACGGACAAGTCGGCCGCCCTTCGGGCCGCTCGGGGCTGCGGCATTCCCATACCGCGGACGCTCTTCGTGGACGGCCTCGCGGGGCTGGGACCGGTCGTCGACCTCGTCGAGTACCCGGCCGTCGTCAAGCCCGCCCGATCGAGGATCCCGACCGGCCGCGGGTGGCTGGGCACGAGCGTGCACTACGCCTTCTCCGAGAGCGAGCTGTGGCGCCTGTACGAGGAGACCGGGTACCTGGCGTCGTACCCGTCGCTGATCCAGCGGCGCATCGTCGGTCCGGGGGTAGGCCTCTTCGTGCTGTTCGATCACGGCGAGCTGTTCGCCGCCTTCGCGCACCAGAGACTGCGGGAGAAGCCACCCTCCGGCGGCGTCAGTGTGTTGTGCGAGAGCGTGCCGGTCGAACCGCGGCTGCGTGACGACGCCGTGCGCCTGCTCGGGCCGCTCGGCTGGCACGGCGTCGCGATGCTGGAGTACAAGCGGGACCGCTCTACCGGAGAAGCCCTGCTCCTCGAGGTGAACGGCCGTTTCTGGGGATCGCTGGAGCTGGGCGTCGACGCGGGCGTCGACTTTCCGTATCTGTGCTATCAGCTCGCCGTCGGCCGCAAGCCGCAGGTGTCATCGACGTACCGGGTCGGAATCAAGAACCGCTGGTTGATGGGCGATCTGGATCACCTGCTGTTGCGTCTGTTCTACAGGGACCGCGACCTTTGCCTTCCCGACGGAGCCGGTTCGCGATCGCGCGCCCTGCTCGACTTCCTCGAGTGCACCGGGGCGGGTCTGCACGACCAGGTCGTCAGCCGCGACGACCCCCGTCCGTTCCTCTACGAATTGCGGCGGTACGCCGAGGGCTTGGCGGCATCGGTCGCCGGCAGGGCTCGCCGACGTCTGGCGCGCGCACGCGCCGATGGGCTGCCCGTCGCGCGCCCCTCGATCCCAGGCTGAACCGCCCGGCCCGAGACATGTCTTCACGGCTTCGATGTCTGCCGACCGATACGCCGCCGCGCGACGCGATGTCGCCGGCGCTGCGCGTGTGTCACGTCGTCTCCGCCGATCTCTGGGCGGGGGCCGAGGTCCAGGTCGCGACGCTCGCCAGCTACCTGTCCGGGCGCCCCGATGTCGAGCTCACGGCCGCCCTGCTCAACGAAGGGCCGCTGGCGCGGGAGCTGAGGCGGCTCGGGATCCCCGTCACCGTGATCGACGAGCATCGGAACAACTCGTTCAAGATACTGATCTCCCTCGTCCGGTGGCTCCGGAGGCACCCCGCGGAGATCGTCCACACGCATCGATACAAGGAGACCGTGCTGGGTGCCGTGGCCGCCCGGCTGGCGGGCGTGCCCGGCCTGGTGCGAACCGTCCACGGCCAGGGCGAGCCGCTGCGGGGCTGGCGACGGGCGAAGTTCCGGCTCTACGAGACGCTCGACACGCTGACGCTCCGATGCTTCGCCGACCGGATCGTCGCAGTCTCCCGGACCATGGCGGCGGGCCTCGAGGAATCCGGCTACCGCGGGGGCACGGTCGTGGCCGTGCACAACGGCGTCGACCTCCGGAAGCTGCGGCCTTCGCGGACGCGCGACCAGGTCAGGCGCGAGCTGGGAATCGACCCCGATGCGCTGCTCATCGGCACCGTGGGCCGGCTCTCGCCCGTCAAGGGCCATGACCGGCTCCTGCGCGCGGCCAGGCTGATCCTGGACGTAGAGGACGCGAGGTTCCTGATCGTCGGGGACGGTCCGCTGCGCAACGAGCTGGCGATCTCGGCGCGGCGGCTCGGCATCGATCACGCGTGCGTGTTCGTGGGCGAGAGGAGCGACGTCTACGACCTGGTCGCCGCGATGGACATCTTCGTCCTGCCGTCGCTCGACGAGGGCATCCCGATGGCGCTCCTGGAAGCGATGGGGCTCGGAGTGCCGGTGGTCGCGAGCGCCGTCGGTGGAGTACCCGAGGTCGTGACGCATCGTGCGACTGGCCTCCTGGTCGAGGCCGGCGACGAGCGCGCGCTGGCGCAGGCCTGCGGGGAGCTGGCGCACGATCCCGCATGGGCCCGGACACTCGGCCGCCGTGGGCGCCGCGTCGTGGAAGAGAACTTCACCCACGAGAAGAACGGCCTGGCCCTGGTCGATGCGTACCGGGCCATCACGCCCGGCTCGTCGCCCGGGCGGGGCGAAGGCGGCGGCCGGCTGACGCGCGGCGCCGTCAAGCTCGCGGAGCGCGCGGTCAGTCTCTTCGAAAGACGAAGAATGGCGCGCATCCGCCGTTCCCCCGGCGTCCTCGCCGCCCGCCTCCGCGCGGCTCGCCGGATCCTGATCGTCTGTCAGGGCAACATCATCCGCAGTCCCTTTGCGGCGCGTCTCGTGGCGCAGGCGCTCGGTCAGGCGCACGGTGATGAGCGCCGCGTATCGGTCCTCTCCGCCGGTCTGGCGGCCAGGCCCGGCACACCCTCTCCCCGCCTGGCCCTTCGTGTCGCCGGCCGGTTCGACGTCGACCTGGACGGCCACGTGGCCTCCGCCGTCACCCCGGAAGCGGTGGCGACGAGCGACGTCGTCTTCGTCATGGACCTGGCTCAACTGTGTGCCATGCGCTGGCGCTTCCCGGAGGCTCGCGCGAAGACATTCCTCCTGAGCTGCCTCGCCCGCGGATCGGCGCTGGAGGTCCGTGATCCCTTCGAGGGCGACGAGCCGCGGTTCCAGGCGTGTTTCACCCACATCTCCGAATGCGTGCGTCCGATCGTCCGGCAGCTCAGTTAGGGGGCCGCAGACCGTTGCGACAAGCCATGAAGCACCTGCTCGGCAAGACGATCTTCGCCTCACGCCTGAGTGCGCTCCTCCTCCGGAACAAGGCCGTCATCGTGTCGTTCCATCGAGTCCAGGAGACCGTGGAGCCCGGCGATCCCCTCACGATCAGCGCCGCCATGTTCGAGCGCCACTGCCGGTTCTTCCGGCGCTACTTCCGCGTGGTCCCGCTGTGCGCGATCGTGGAGAAGCTGGAGCGCGGCCAGCGACTGAACGGTGAGCTGTCTATCACGTTCGACGACGGCTACCGGGACAACTTCGAGACGGCGGCGCCCGTGCTCGCGAAGCTCTCGTTGCCGGCGACCTTCTTCGTCGTGACGCAGTGGATGGACACGGAGCACGTGCCGTGGTGGGACCGGGAGCGGAACGCCCGCCACCCCTGGATGACGTGGGACCAGGTGCGGGCGCTGCATCGCCAGGGGTTCGACATCGGCGCCCATACCCGGACGCACGCCGACCTCGGCCGTGTCTCGGGAGTCGAAGCGCAATCGGAACTCCTGGGTGCGCGGCGTGACCTCGAAAAGGAGATCGGTGCGCCCGCCGACCTCTTCGCCTACCCGTACGGCGGGCCGAATCACCTCTCCGAGGCCAACCGGGATCTGGTGAAGGCGGCCGGGTTCCGGTGCTGCTGCGCGAGCGTCGGGGGCACCAACGCCACCGGCAGCAGCCCGTTCGATCTGCAGCGCATCCCGATCTCCGGTTGGCACGCCTCCCCCCACCAGTTCGGCTTCGAGCTGGCCCTCGGAAGGAGTCTCATCACCGCATAGGTTGGGCCGGTCGTACCGGCCATTCCATACCTGAACGATGCTGCGGAACATCGGAAGCACGTGGGCGGTGACGCTGGTGGGCATTGCCGTCACCTATGTCCTGACCCCGTTCGTCATCCACGCCCTCGGCGGGGAGGGCTACGGAACGTGGACCCTGATCACGGCCCTGACCGGCTACATCAACTTGCTTGCCCTGGGCATTCCCATGGCGTGCGTGCGGTACCTCGCGGCGGACGTGGCTACCGGCGACGCGCGACAGATGAACAGGGTGATCGGCAGTTGCGCCGGCCTGTACCTGATGATGGGTGCGGTGGCGCTCGTCGTCGGGGCGGCCCTCGGCGCGCTGTTCCACGCGTACCGGATCCCGCCTGTGTTCCAGAGGCAGGCCGGTCTGGCATACGGGCTCATGGTGTTCCAGGTATCGGCGGGGTTCATCGGGCTGCTTCCCGAAGGGATCTTCTTCGCGCACCTTGACTTCGTGACGCGGAACGCGGTCCGGATCGGCGGGGCTCTGCTGCGCCTGAGCCTGACCGTCGCCCTCCTGAAGCTCGATCCCTCGCTCGTCGTCCTGGCGTCGATCCAGATCGCGCTTCTCGCCGTTGATTTCGGCGTCTCGTGGCTCCTCATCCGCCGGCGCTATCCGGCGGTCCGCATGAGCCTGGCCGGCTTCGATCGCGCCACCGTGAGCAAGATCTTCTCCTTCAGCGTGTACGTGTTGCTGCTCCAGGCGGGGGCCCGTCTCGCCTTCGAGACCGACGCCCTGGTGATCGGCGCGTTCATCGGCGTGGGCGCCGTGCCGTTCTACGTCGTCGCCAACAGCCTGATCGTGTACCTCATGGACTTCGTGGTCGCCATCGCGGCGGTCGTCTCTCCGATGGCCACGAAGCTGAGCACCGAAGGCCGGATGGACGAGCTGCGGGACATCTTCCTGAAATGGTCGAAGGTGGCGCTCTCCCTGACCCTGCTCGCGGGGCTATTCCTCATTGTTCTGGGCCCGACATTCATCGCGCGGTGGATCGATCCCTCGTTCGAGCGGCCGGCAGGGCAGGTGCTGCAGATCTTGATGGTATCCAGCCTGCTGTTCCTGCCGGTAAGGGGAGTGGCCCTGCCGATCCTGATGGGCCTCGGCAAGCCGAAGGCGCCGACGATCGCCTTTCTGGTCGCGGGTGGTCTGAACCTGCTGATCAGCGTCGTCCTGGCCCGGCCGCTCGGGCTCGCCGGGGTCGCGCTGGGAACGGCCATTCCCAACGCCCTGTTCGCCCTGTTCGCCCTGGTCCTGGCCTGCCGCGAGCTGGGAATCACCGTCCCCCACTACACCCGCTACGTCGTGCCTCGCGCCACGTTGGGCTGTCTTCCGGTCCTGGCCCTGCTCCTGTGGTTCAAGCTCGGCCTCCAGGTCCGCGACATGACCGGCCTGGTCACGGCCGGCTCGGCCATGGTCGCGCTGTTCGCCGGCACCTGGGTCTTCTACGTCTACCGCCACGATCCCTATGTCGACCTGCGGACTCCCATGACGCGCCTCCGCGCGTGGCGGAACCGAGCATGAGCCAGGTCGCCGTCCCTCAGGCCCGCGGTCCCCAGCCCGCCTGACGGTCGATCTCGCTTCAGACCTCGGCGTCCGGCCGGACGATGCGGCCTCGCTCAAGGCCCTTCTCGAAGGGCGGCCCTCGGTCGCGGTCTTCCTTTCGAACGCGTGGCTGGCGGGCCTGTTCGCCGAACCGCCCGATGGCCTCCGGCCCTTCCTCGCCATGCTCCGGGAAGGCACCACCTTGCGGGGAGTCGTGCCGATTGCGGTCCGCCACACGCGCGCGCGTACGCGCGTAACGCTCCTGGGGGGAGGCGCCGGCTCCGATCGAACCGATCTCATCGCCGCCAGGGGGTTCGAGGCGGCGTGCTCCGATTCGTTTCTGTCGTGGTTGGAAGAGGCGTTCGGAAGGGGTTTCGTCCTCGAGCTCCGGGACGTGCCGGCGGACTCGCCCCTCTGGGGAGCTGTCCACCGCGTCAACGAGGAGCGCGCGCCGCGTCTCACCCTCCAGCCGCGTGAGGTTCACACGCACCCGTTTCTGGACCTTGCGGACCTGCAGCCCTCGGCGGCCGGCGCCCTCCAGTCGTGGCACCCGCGCTCGCTGGAAAAACACCGTCGCTGGCTCGAACGCCGGGGCCGCCTGCGGATCGAACGCCTCGAGGATCCACACGAGGTTATTCGCGCGTTCGATGCCCTGGCGCGGTTCCTGCATGCGCGATGGAGTAACCGCGAAGGTGGATCCGTGCTGGACGATCCGCGCGCGCTCCGATTCCATCGGCGCGCGATTCCGTTGCTGCTTGGAGAGAAACGACTTCGGATGATCCGCCTGTCGTCCGACACCCGGACGGTCGCCGTCTTCTACGGCCTGGCGAGCGGTGACTGGCGAGGGTATTACCTGGCCGGCTACGACCGCGAATGGGCCGGGCGCATCCATCTCGGCCAGATCACGCTGGCCGCCGCCATCGACCTCGCGGCGCAGGAGGGCGCCGCGGAGTTCGACTTCCTCAAGGGCGCGCACCGCCTGAAGTATCTCTGGCCGGTGCGCGAGCGGGCAACCCTCGACGCGGACGTCTATTCCGAGATGACCGCGCCGCAGCTCGCCCGCGCCGCATGGGCGACCCGTGAGGCGGCCGCGGCCCTCGGCAAGGCCGCGCGTCGTTTCACCAGGAGACTTGTCGGACGCGCGGAAGACATGAGGAGGAGGATGTCGTGACGACGGTGTCTGTTGTGCTCATGGCGGCCGGCGCGCTGCTGGCCGCGGTGGCGGCGGGCGAGCTTCTCGCCCGCGGGTGGATGCGTCATCGAAGCCTCTATTGCGTCTTCCCGCCGGGCGGGCGACTGCATCTCCACATCGACCGCGAGGTGTTCCCGGAGCTCGAGCCGTTCGTCCGGTTCGAGGTCAACCGCGAAGGAGAGCGGGGAGAGGACGTGCCGCGCGTGGGCCCGGGCCAGAGGCTGTACCGGATCCTGGTGGCCGGTGGGAGTCAGCCCGAGGGGTATGCCCTCGATCAGGCCACGAGCTGGCCGGGGGCGCTCCAGCGCGTCCTCCAGACACCGGAGCACCTCCGGAATCTGGGCGCCGCCCACGTGCACGTGGGCAACATCTCGCGCTCCGGAGTCGGATCGGAGGCGCTCGATCTCATCTTCGAGCGCGTCCTGCCCCGGTACCCGCGGCTCGACGCCGTCGTCATCCTGGTGGGGGCCAGCGACATCTTGCGCTGGCTGGAGCAAGGCGCGCCGCCTTTTCCGCCCTCCCGTTCCCCCACCGCCGAGGTTTTCAAGTGTCATCCGGAGGGGCCCTTCGGGTGGCGGCCGGGGGAGATGGCCCTCGTCGAGCAGGCCCGGAGGCTGCGGCAGCGCTGGCTCCGGCCGGTGCAGGTGCAGGAGAACGCCGGCCGGTGGATGGGACGGGCGCGGGCGATGAGGGCGCGCGCCAAGGAGATCCGGACCGCGATGCCCGATCCCGCCCCCATGCTCGATCACTTCGAAGCGCAGCTCCGGAAACTCCTCGAGAAGGCCAGGGCGAAGGCCGACCGGGTGCTGGTCGTGGGACAGCCCTGGTTCGAGAAGCAATACACGGCCGAAGAGGCGGCCCACATGTGGCACGGCGGGGTGGGCCAGGCGTGGCGGGAGGAGATCACCACCTACTTCTCCTTCGACGTCGTCTCGCGGCTCATGGCCCTGATGAACGAGAGGGCCTTCCGCGTGGCGAAAGAACTGGGCGTCGAGCGGCTCGACCTCATGCCGATACTGGAGCGCAGCCTCGCGATGTACTACGACGCCTTCCACGCCACGCCGGCGGGGGCCAGGGCCGTGGCGGCCGCGGTGGCGGCCGCCATCCTCCGGCCGCCTATCCCGTTGACGACGTCCACCGATCGAACGGGTGGCGACGATGAAGCCGGCATCCGGGCGATGGCGGCCCGCGGCCTCCTCGTCGGCGGGCGAGTCGGCTCCCGAGCGGGGCGCGCGGGGGCGGCACGGGTCTCTTCGTGACGCTTGCGCGCCTGTCCTCGCGATTGTCAAAGCTGGAGGCGTCGATGGCTAGCGTCGAGCGCGGAAACGAGGTCGTCGGGCAGCGTCTAGGGGACTACTGGCGCGTGCCCGCCGCCGCCCAGCAGTACGACCGGCGGCGGTTCAGCGGCTTGAAAGGACGTCTGTATCGCTGGCTCGAGGAGAGCGCCATCCAGCAGGCGCTCTCCGGACTCCCACCCGGCAGCGCGGTGCTGGACGCCGCCTGCGGCACGGGCCGCGTGACGGCGCTGCTCCGGCGCCAGGGGTTCCGCCCGACGGGGTACGACATCTCCGCGGCGATGATCGCGGTGGCGCGGGAGCGGGTGACATCTCTCGGCTACGACGACGTTCCGCTCGTCGCCGGTGACGTCCAGCACCTGCCGTACCCGGCAGGGTCCTTCGACGCCGCCACCTGCGTCGGCCTGCTGATGCATCTCGACACGGACGCGCGGGTGGGGGTTCTCCGCCAACTGGCACGCGTCGCCCGTGAACGGCTGGTCGTCCAGTATGGGCGTGTCCAGGCGTTCGACCGCGCCCGGGGCGTGGTGATCGGCTGGCCTCCGGGGAGGGTACGGTATCCCGTGACCGAGGCCGCGCTCAGGATGGACCTCGAGCGCAGTGGCCTGACAGAGCGCGCGAGATTCTGGGTCCTGCGAGGCTTTTCGAGCAGCGTGATCCTGGTCCTGACCAGGCGCGATCCGGCGCCGCTCGCCACCAACTGATCTTGCGACCCCGGCTTCTCTTCCTTTGCCACACGCTGCCCTACCCGCCGGACGGCGGGGTGTGGATCAGGACCTATCACGTCCTGCGGCTGCTCGCGCGAGCGTTCGACATCACGGCGCTGTGTTTCGAGCGCGCGGCGTCGGCAAAGACGGCCGCCCGCGTCGGCCGGGAGCTCGACGTCCTGGGGCGCCTGGCGGACGTGAGCGTGTTTCCCATCCCCCAGAATCACAGCCGGCTCCGGTACGCGTGGGACCACCTGCGGAGCGTGCTGCG
>WNGL01000707.1_pt1 | contig 39702 bp, 42 predicted proteins | sample 5400591 | NCBI WGS metagenome assembly WNGL01 (sample SAMN13153377, study PRJNA577476) | soil metagenome | isolation source: 80 cm soil or saprolite under Garry oak tree replicate 1 | place: USA:California | collected 2016-06-15
ACCGTGATGCCGTGGGCCTGCATCGCCGCCAGGTGCGCGCCACGGGCGACCAGGATGACGTCTTCGCCGCTTCGCGCCAGGTGGCCACCCAGCAAGCCGCCGATCGCTCCCGCGCCGACGATGGCGACTGTCATCTGGCCTGGAGTGCTTCGGCGACCGACCGGCGCTGGATTTTCCCGGTGGCCGTACGCGGGATCTGCTCGACGAGATAAAGCTTCTTCGGGACCTTGTGATCGGCCAGCCGCTCGCGGGCGAAAGCCACGAGCTCCTTCTCGGTCGCAGGGCTCTTCAGGACGACCGCCGCGGCCACCTCCTCGCCCCACGCGGCGTGGGGGATTCCGAATGCGACCGCTTCGGCGACCGCCGGGTGCTGCAGCAGCACATCGTCAATCTCCCGCGGAGCGATCTTCTCCCCGCCGCGGTTGATCATCTCCTTGAGCCGGCCGACCAGGGACAGGTAACCGTCGCCGTCGAGGAAACCCAGGTCGCCGGTGCGGAACCAACCGTCGGTGAACGACTTCGCGTTCGCCTCGGGGTTGTTCGCGTACGCGTCGATGATGCTCGGTCCCTGGATCACCACCTCGCCATGCGCGCCCTGCTCCAGCAAAGTTCCCCGCTCGTCCATGACCCCGATCCGGATTCCAGTCTCGACCCCGACCGTGCCGGGACGCCGCTCGCCCGGCGGCAGCGGGTTGGACGCCATCTGGTGGGATGCCTCGGTCATGCCATAGGCCTCCAGCACCGGTGCGCCGAATCTCGACTCGAGCTGCCGCATAACCTCCGGCGCCAGTGCCGAGGAGCTCGAGCGGATGAAGCGCAGCCTTTCCGCGCCGGGTGGCCGGTCGCCGCGGTTGCGAAGCAGCAACATCTGGTGCATCGTCGGCACGGCCGAGTACCAGGTTGCGCCATGCTCGGCGGCCGCGGGCCAGAACGTCATCGCGTCGAACGCCGGCGGCACCACCACCGTGCCGCCCGACCAGAACGTCGCCATGGTCGATGCCATCAGGCCATGGATGTGAAACAGCGGCATGACACACAAAGCCACGTCGTCCGCGGTCAGGTGGTACGTGCCCGCGATGTTCTCGGCCGAGAAAGCGAGGTTGCGCTGTCGCAGCGGCACCAGCTTGGGCCGGCTGGTCGTCCCGCTCGTGTGCAGCACCAGCGCAACGTCATTGGCGCCGGCTGCGCTTGCACGGCGTGAGCCGTCGCGCGGTGAGCTGCTCTCGAGGACGACCCTGCCCCCGCGGTCGGTGGAGGCTTCGACCAGGATGGCGCCCGCTGGCAGCGCCCGCCGGGCCGCCTCGCCACTCCCGGGCGCGACGACCAGCGCCCTCGCTTCGGTGTCCTCGAGGTAAAAGCGAAACTCGTCTTCCTTGTAGGCGTGGTTCAGTGGCGCAGCCGCCCCCGTCGCGGCCGCGGCGAGGAACATCACGACGGTCTCGACGCTGTTGGGCAGGACGAGAGCGATCCTCTGGCCGCGCCTCAGGCCCAGCTGGGCCAGGCCGTCAGCGGCGGTCTCCACCTGCTCGCGGAGATGCCCGTACGTCAGGCGCGGCCCGCCCGGGACAACAATCGCGGTCGCCTCGTTGTCGCCTCTGTCGAGGACCTCGTTCAGCGTTCGCATCATTCGTTGGCCGGTAGGCGCTGCCCGATCAGGAGCGCGCATTCCCGCATCAGCTCGAGGATCTCCTGCTCAATCTCCACCTGCTCCTTGCTCGCACCACAAAGCGTGCCAAAGAACCGACCCCCGGGTGTGAACACGGGATAGGAGATGAACGTATGGATCTCGAGGAGCCTCGCCACGCTGCTGCTGGGAAACTGCTTCTGCGCGTCGGTCGTGTAGTGGGGACCGCCTTCCACGACGAACCGGCACACCCCCTCGGACCATGGCAGGGTCACGTCCTCCGGGATGTGAAAAACGTCGCTGCGGTTGCACGAGAATACGATGTACTGCTCGTCCGCGATCAGCCTCGTCTCCGCGAGGTAGGTCGAGCTCAGCCCGGTCAGGTCGGCGAGCCTTGCGAGCACCCCCCTGGCGACCGTCTCGAGGTCGCTGCCCGAAGCCGCAGCCTGCTCGAGGAGCTCGCGTGCGGACGGAGCCATGCGCAGTACGGTATCAACGTTGATTCGAAACCTCATTGGCGCCGAATCGCGCGCGCCGGCCGACGGCGCGCGCTTGCTGCCGGTCTACAACCCGGCGACCGGCGAGGTGATCGAGCAGGTGCCGCTCTCGGGAGCGGGCTACGTCGACGCTGCGGTGCGCACCGCGGCCGGCGCCTATCGCGATTGGTCGCGGACCGCGGTGATGGACCGCGTCCGGCTGATGTTCAGCTTCAAGTCGATTCTCGACGACCACTTCGAGGAGCTGGCTGCGATCGTCACCCGCCATCACGGCAAGACGCTTGACGAGGCGCGGGGAGAAGTGAGACGAGGCATCGAGGTCGTGGACTTCGCGTGTGGGGCGCCGACGCTCCTCCAGGGCCGCACACTGCGTGACGTTTCAGGAGGCGTCGACCAGGATCTTTACCGCTACCCAGTTGGCGTCTGTGCAGGCATCCCTCCGTTCAACTTCCCGGTGATGATCCCGCTGTGGATGTTCCCCCTCGCGATGGCGGCGGGGAACACGTTCGTACTCAAGCCTTCGGAACGGACGCCGCTCGGCGGAGCGCGGTTGGCTGAGCTTTTTCTCGAGGCGGGATTTCCGCCAGGTGTCCTGAACGTCGTGCACGGCGCGCGCGATGCGGTCGAGGCGCTCCTCGCCCACCCGGCAGTCAGCGCGATCTCCTTCGTGGGCTCGGCGCCGGTGGCGCGCCACGTTTACGCGCAGGCAGCCGCGCACGGCAAGCGCGTCCAGGCCCTGGGCGGGGCCAAGAATCACATCGTCGTGATGCCCGACGCGGATCCCGCGCTGGCTGTCCCCGCAATTCTCAATTCCGCCTTTGGCAATGCCGGAGAGCGCTGCCTTGCCGGGTCTGTGGCGGTCGCGGTGGGCCGAGCCGCGGACACGCTGCTCGATCCGCTGCGGGACGCCGCGTCGAAGATGGTGGTCGGGCCTGGCGACGAGGAGGGCGTCCAGGTCGGCCCGCTGATCCGCGCCGAGCACCGCGATCGCGTCGCCGCCTGCGTCGAGAAGGGGGTAGGTGAAGGGGCCGAGCTTATCGTCGACGGCAGGCACGAGATGTCTCGCCGCGGGTTTTTCCTCGGCCCGACGATCCTGGATCGGGTGACGCCGGCCATGGCGGTCGGTCGCGAGGAGATCTTCGGCCCGGTGCTGTCTGTCAGCCGCGCGGCGACGCTCGACGAGGCGATCGAGCAGGCGAACCAGTCATCGCTTGGCAACATGGCTACGATCTTCACCCAGTCAGGTCGAGCGAGTCGCGAGTTTCGGGAGCGAGTCGAATCAGGCATGACAGGAATCAACGTGCCCATCGCCCAGCCATTTGCGTTCTTTCCATTCAGTGGATGGAAGGGCTCGTTCTTCGGAGATCTTCACGTGCATGGTTCTGACGGCATCGATTTCTATACGCGAAAGAAGGTGGTGGTGACCCGTTGGTGATCGGCAACATTTTTTCCTGGACCGTCACGGCGCTGTTCGGCGTAATCACGCTTCTGCTCGCCTTCGAGAGCTGGGCTCTGCTCACGAACCACACGCCGATCAGCAGCTACATCCGCACCTCGGTGCACTCGTACCCGGGCGAAGCGTTCGTCATCGCGGTCGTGATCGGAATCCTGCTGGGGCACTTCCTGTGGGGCCCAGCGTGGGGCCGGACGTCGCCGCAAGGCATGAAGCCATGACATTCACGCCGGAGGCCGTCATCTCACTGATCGCGACCGCGTTCGCGTTCGTCGCATTCCTGCTGATGCTCGAAGAGTCGATCGCCCTGCGCGCGGGACGCGATCCGATCAATAACAACGTCAGGGCGGCGGTCAGGCGATTCCCGCGCGTGACCTACGCGCTCGCGGTCGTGATCGGCATGCTCCTGGGCCACGAGTTCTGGCCGTAGATACGACCGCCGCCCCGGGCCGCCAGGCGGAGTGGGGCGGCACGGCGATGGTGCTGGGTTCGGCTGTCGCGTTCGGCACCCTTTCGATCTTCGCCAAACTGGCTTACTCGGCGGGCCTTGGCACAGAGCAGCTGCTCGCGTTCCGGTTCGTCCTCGCGGCGATCGGTATGTGGGTCCTGTCGTTCGCCGTCGGCCAGAGTCCGTTGCGTCTGCCGCGCCGGCAGGCGGCCGGCCTGCTGGCCCTCGGCGGAGTCCTTTACCCGGCCCAGGCGCTGACTTACTTCTACGCCCTGCGTACTCTGCCGGCCTCGTTATGCGTGCTCATCGTTTACGTCTACCCGAGCCTGGTCGTGATCGCCGGCTGGCTCTTCCTTCGACGCAGGGTCTCGGTGTGGCATGGTGCTGCGCTGGCCCTCAGCTTCCTCGGGGTTGCGATGCTGGTCGGCGGGGCGCAGCTCCAGCTCGCCTCTGGGCTGGTCTTCGCGTTCGCGGCCCCGCTCTGTTACACCGCATTCATCCTGCTCGGCGAGCGGGCGATGAGCTCCGTTCCGGCAGTTGCGGCGAGCGCCACGATGATGTCCGCGACTGCGATCGTGCTTTGCGCGGTGGCCGGGATCGAAGGCCGCCTCGATCTACCCCACACGCCCAGCGCCTGGGCAGTCAGTGTGGGCATCGCCGTCGTCCCGACCATGGTTGCGATCTCGCTGTTCCTGGCCGGCTTGCCGCGCATTGGCGCCGCACGCGCCGCGCTGCTCAGCACGCTCGAGCCGGTCGTGACCGTCTCGCTTGCCATCGCGCTTCTCGGCGATCGATTCTCAGTCCTCCAGGCGTTGGGCGGCGTCCTTGTGCTGCTGGCGGTTGTCGTCGTCCAGGCCGCCCACCTCTGGAGACCCGGCCTGCCGAGCGCCCTCAGGTGATCCAGGTGCATATCCGCACCTCTGGATCAAATGGGTTCGAGGCCCCGGCCGTACCCGATGCCGAGGCCTCGAACTGGTGCGCCCCTTCCTATGGCTTGATGTTCTGGTTCACGTGGAACAGGTTTTCGGGGTCGTATTTCCGCTTGACGTCGACGAGTCGGTCGTAGTTGCCGCGGTAGTTGGCCTTGATCCGACCCTGGTCGTCTTCGGCCATGAAATTGATGTAGCCGCCTGACTCGGACAGGGGCGCGGTCGCGTCGTAGTAGTCGCGCACCCATTTGATGTTGGCCTTGTTCTGTGCCGGGTCGGGCCACATGCCGGCGATGACGGTGGCGAAGTTCGCATCGCGATAGGCGAACGCGGTCTCGTCGGACGCGACCTGGTGGCAGGCGCCGTTGATCGGGTAGATGTGCACCGTCGAGGTCATGGCCGGAACCCTGGCCCCGTGCTCGACGTGAGCATCGATCGCCTCGTCCGAGAGCTCCTTGACGAAGTTGGCCTTCCAGTAGTGCTGCAGACCGGTGGGGTAGAGGCCGTCGAAGGCGCTGTTCAGCGCCGGGTAGGGCATGGGCCCTACATGCTCCGCAAACACGGGTGCGACGTCGTGGAAGGGCTTGAGAGCGTGTTCTCCTTTGTCCACCGGTCCCGTCCAGCACGCGACGACGAGGGCGAACGTGTCCCCGTGCCGGTTTTCCGGGATGAAGGGCAGCGGAGGCGCGATCTGGAACGCCGGGAAGGCGCCCATCTCCTCAGGCGCGGTCTCGATGTAGTCGCGATACCAGCTGAGGATGTCGTGCGCATATTTGAGCTCGAAGAACATCGGGCCGCCGTAGATGTCCTTGACCGGGTGCAGCCTGAACTCGAACGAGGTCACCACGCCGAAGTTGCCACCTCCGCCGCGGATCGCCCAGAAGAGGTCCTCGTTCTCCTGTGCGCTTGCGACGAGGAACTTTCCGTCGGCAGTTACGACATCCGCCGACATCAGGTTGTCGAGGGACAGCCCAGCGCCTCGCGCGAGGTAGCCGATACCGCCGCCCAACGTCAGGCCGCCGACTCCGGTGGTCGAGATGATGCCGCCGGTGGTGGCCAGGCCGAACGCATTCGTGGCTGCGTTGAAGTCGCCCCACGTGGCGCCGCCTTCGGCTCGGGCAGTTCGCTTCTCTGGGTCCACGCGCACGCCGCGCATGCGCGACAGGTCGATCACGACGCCTTTGTCGACGGTCCCAAAGCCCGGCACGCTGTGTGCGCCCCCGCGAATCGCAAGGTCGAGCTGTCCCTCGCGGGCGAAATTGACCGCCGCCATGACGTCGCCCGCGTTCGCCGGGCGGACGATGACGGTGGGGCGCTTGTCGATCATTCCATTCCGGACCTTGCGCGCCTCTTCATAGCGGTCGTCATCCGGGGTGATGACGTCGCCGCGAACCTGCTGACGCAGGGTATCGAGGGTGAGTGTGATCATGGCGGTGCTCCCTTCCGATGCAATGGCCGCAGCCCACGGGGCGGCCCCTTCTGATGGCGGCCACAGTCTAGGCTCAAGCCAGGCGATTCGTAAGTCCAGAATTTCGACCGGCGAGGCGAGGCTATTCTGCCGGCGTGGATACCGCCGGCCGAAGGCCTAGCCCATTTCTACAGCTGGACTACCTCTACACGCCGAGTAGCGACGTCGCGGCCGACGCCCGCGTGTTCACGGAGGTGCTGGGGGGCCGGCTTGCGTTTGCCGTCGAGGGAATGGGCGCGCGGGTAGCGATGGTCGAGCTCACGGATGGTCCGCCGCACGTCCTGCTGACCGACCACCTGGAAGGTGATCGCCCGATCTACATCTATCGTGTCGACAACCTGCGCCAGGCAGCCGCGGCGCTCAAGAAGGGCGGGCTCAAGGGTGAGCGGCGGATCGAGATTCCGATGGGCCCTTGCTTTTCCTTTACCACGCCGGCAGGTCACCGGATCGCCCTGTACGAGGCGTCGCGGCCGGAAGTCCTCAAGCACTTCCTGGGCCGCAAAGATTTCTGAGATCGGGTACCTCCACTTAGAATCCGCGCCAACGTGCTCCGCAGAGCCCGGTGGACCCCAATCCAGCGAATGACTCGGCGTCGTCCACGGTTACAGGAAGCACCGTGCCGGGATTGCCCAAGAATGGCGTGCCGCCTGTCGCCGCGATACGGCCGGGTGCGGTCGCGGTGATCCTGCTGGTGTTGGTGGCGGTGGGCGCGCGTCTGCGGATCTCCCGGCGCCGGGCTTGACCACCAAGCGCTGGATCCTCGCCGCGGCAGTCCTAGGCTCGGGGATCGTCTTCCTGGACTCGACGGTGGTCAACGTCGCGCTGCCGAGAATCGGACGCGACCTGCCGCGCACCTTCCTCGGGGTGCTCGAGGGGCAGTCGTATGTATACAACGCTTACCTGCTGACGCTCAGCGCGCTGCTCATCCTTGCCGGCGCCGTAACCGATTTCTACGGCCGCAAGCGGACATTCCTGCTCGGGCTGCTCGGCTTCGGACTCACCTCCGCGCTCTGCGGCTTCGCCCCCAGCATGGAGCTGCTCGTCCTGTTCCGGGTCCTCCAGGGTGCGGCCGGCGCCCTGCTCGTTCCCGGTTCGCTCGCGCTTCTCACCGCGAACTTTGAGGGCGAGGAGCAGGGCCGGGCCTTTGGAACCTGGGCCGGCGCATCGGGTGCGACAACCATCCTTGGCCCGCTGATCGGCGGTCTGCTGGTCGACACCATCTCCTGGCGCGCCGCATTCTTCATCAACATCCCCCTCGTCGCGCTGGCGGCGTGGGCGACGTGGAAGCATGTGCCCGAGAGTCGGGACGAAAACGCGACGCGCCATTTCGACTGGATCGGCGCGGCCATCGTCGCTCTCGCCGTGGGCGGGCTGGCGTTCGGCACGATCTACGGCCAGCAGCGAGCCTGGCGCGACCCGATTGGCTTTGTCGCCCTCGCGGTGGGAGTCGTGGCGACGATCGTCCTGCCGATCTGGATGAAGCGCGCGAAGCACCCGCTCATCCCGCTCGAGCTGTTCCGGTCGCGTAACTTCACCGTGACGAACATCTCGACGCTGCTGATCTACGGCGCCCTATACGTCACCTTTTATTACGTTGGCTTGTTTCAGCAGGGCACGCTTGGCTACACAGCGGCCGCCGCCGGTGCCGCGGGGCTCCCAGGCTCGCTCTTCCTGATCTTCTTCTCCCGCCGTTTCGGCAGCCTCGCCGCGAAATACGGTCCGCGGATATTCATGGCGGTGGGGCCCGTGATCATGGCCCTCGGTGTGCTCTGGTTCGCTCGTGTTCCGGCGGGCAGCACGCCCTGGAGGCTGCAGCCGAACAGTCCCGCGAGCTACCTCCCGCCGGCGTCCTACTTCATCGACTTCCTGCCGGGATCGGTGATCTTCGGGATCGGCATCATGATGATGGTCGCCCCACTGACCACGGCCCTCATGACCTCTGTCCCGGTGCGCAACTCAGGCCTTGGGTCGGCCATCAACAACGCGATATCCCGCGTTGGGCCGCAGCTCGCCGGCGCGCTGATCTTCGTTTTCCTGACGGCCAACTTCTACAGCTTGCTCGCCGGCCGCGTCAGTGGTGTCGACGTGTCTTCCGAGTCTTTCCGCAATCAGGTCAGCCCCCTGAACACACCACTCGACCCGCACCTGGTCGCGGCCGTGCGCGACGCTTCGACCTCGTCGTTCCATCTCGCGATGATCCTCGGCGTCGGGCTGCTCCTGGCAGGGGCGATCGTTAACGCTGTCGGCATTCGCAACCCTACGGCGCGCCAGCCGTCGGAGGCCGCGAAGGAACCGGTCGCCGCGTAGCTCTAGGATGGGTTGATGGCCTCGCTGATCGACCGGGATCAGCTGCAGAAGCTCGTCGCACAAGGAGCGCAGCTCGTCGAGGTGCTTCCGGCCGACGAGTACAAGGAAGACCACCTGCCCGGGGCAAGGAGCATTCCGCTGCGCCACCTCAACCGGGAAACATCGGCCACTCTCGATGCCCACGGTTCGGTGATCGTCTACTGCTGGGACATGGCTTGAGATATGGCGCCCAGGGCCGCGGCGCGGCTCGAGACCCTCGGATTTGACCAAGTCCATGAGTACAAGGCGGGCAAGCTCGACTGGATGGCGGCTGGGCTTCCGACCGAGGGCACGAACTCGCTCCACCCGCGCGCAGGGGACGCAGCGCGCAAAGATGTGCCGGTCTGCAGCCTGAGCGAACGCCTCGGCGACGTGCGCGACCGCGTCAAGGCGGCTGGTTGGGATGCAGCGTTGGTCGTAGACCGCGAACGGGTCGTGCTTGGCCTGTTGCGCTCGAAGGAGCTGGCCAAAGACGGGGACCAGCTGATCGAACAGGTGATGCGACCGAGCCCCAGCACGTTTCGGCCTTACGTCCCGCTGCACGAGATGGCGCACTTCATGGAGGAGCACGACCTGGAAAGCTCCCCGGTGACAACGTCTGACGGAAAGGTCGTCGGCTTGCTCTACCGGACCGATGCGGTTCGCCTGGGGATGCCGCCGAAGTGATCGCGTTGGAAGCGAAGTGCGAGAGATGCGGCAAGGAGATCGAGGTGTGCGACATGTGCGAGGACCCCGCTTGCAAGCACGTCGTCTGCCACAGCTGCCTGAGTGTCGCCCTCGACGAGCGCAAGCCCCAGCCGCACGAGCACGGCGGCTAGCGGTCGACCCAACTCGTCAGGAGCTCGTGCGGTGGATCCAACGGACCGAAGAACTCGTCGATCCAGCGCGGGTGATCGGGAGCAGGCATTGCCGTAGCGGTCATCCGCCGCCAGCCGTGCGCCTCGAACCAATCTGGGTTCTCGGGGTTGATCAAGGCGATCAGCCCCCCGGGCGCGGTCACGCGGCGGAGCTCGCTCAGCACCGCCGGGTCGGGCCCGAAAGCGGCGCATGACGTTGTCAGCTGCGACCAGTGTTCTTTGACCGGCAGCGCCTCGGCCCATCCCGCCACTGCCCGGACTTGTGGCATATGCCGCCTGAGCAGCGCGAGCAGACCAGACGACGGCTCGATCGCAGTCACATGCCTGCATCGGGCGACCAGGTGGCCCGTCAGGCGTCCGCTTCCTGCACCGATGTCAAGCGCGGTATCGAGGCCGTAGGGCAGCGCTTCGATCAGAGCGGGATGGATCGGCTCGAAGCTCGCCAGCTCCTCCCACTTCTCAGGCTCGAGGTGGTACACGAGCGTCCAGAACAAGGCGCGGACCACGCGATCGTCTGCTTCACCGGGTGGAACGCGCGCCATCTCGCGCCGGCGCACGGCATCGGGCAGCCGCGCGACGTCCCCAATGCTGAAATGACGCCAGCCCGGCGGAGCCTTGGCGACGGCATCTTCGTAGTCCACGGCGCCGATCAGACTAAGACGCGGCTTTGAGAATCGCCGTCGTCTCCTCGCCGGTGACGCCGCTGCGTGCGGCGCAGCTGGGCGGCGCGCAGGCCTTCATCTGCGACCTGGCGTTGGGGTTGGCGCAGCGCGGCCACGACGTCGTGCTGTACTGCGCCGAGGGGTCGGAGGTGGAGGGGGTTCGACTGGCCACGGTGCCTTTTCCGGGCGACGCCACCGCGGCCCTTGTCATGCCTGGCGGTGAAGAGCCGCGCCCGGCGCCGGGTGTTGAGGCAGCGCTGTCCGCGATGTTCGAGTCGGTTGCCGCGGCGGGGTTCGACGTCGTCAGCCAGCATGCGTTTGACGCGCCGGCGTTTGGGCTGGCGCGCGACCTCCCAGTGCTCCACACCCTGCACCTGCCACCCATCGTCAAGTCGGTCGTCCGGGCTGCGGCCGCAACGTCTTGGGACCGGCTGGCTACCGTCTCGCACTCATGTCTTGGCGCGTGGCGCAACGCGGGAGTCGATGTTGGGCAGGTCCTTCCCAACGGAGTCGCGTCGGGTCCTGCGCCGTCCAGGCCGGCGGATCGGGTGGCCATCGTCGCCGGCCGCATTTCACCGGAAAAAGGAATCGAGCAAGCGATCGTGGCCGCTGGGCAGGCAGGCCTGCCGGTGAAAGTGGCAGGCGCGCACTACGATCCGGCTTATGAGGTCGACCTCAGCGGAGCCGAGGTCCTGGGCGCGCTGCCGCGCGCAGAGCTACGCCGGCTGATGGCACACAGCGCGGTAACGATCTGCGCGGTTCGCTGGGAAGAGCCGTTTGGGATGGTCGCCGCCGAGGCGCAGATGGCGGGCTGCCCGGTGGCCGCCTACCGGAGAGGCGCCATGCCGGAGGTCGTCGAGGACGGAGTGAGCGGCTGCCTCGCGGAACCGGACGACGCGGCTTCGCTGGCTCGGGCCATCAATAGGTGCATCGAGCTCGACCGTTCGGCCGTCCGCGCCAGCGCGGTGCGACGACTCGGGATTGAGGCGTCGCTCGATCGCTACGAGGCTGCGCTCGAGCGGGCGTCGCGTTGAGCTGGACGGCGGTCGTTACCGGCGGGTCGGGCGGCATCGGGTCGGAAGTCGTCCGGGAGTTGCGCGCGCGGCGATGGGAGGTGTTCTCGCTCAGCCGGCGGGAGGGTTGTGATATCTCGGACGAAGACCAGGTCGTGAAGGCCTTCAGCAGCTTCAAATCGCTGGACGCGCTCGTCCACTGCGCCGCGGTGCTGATCAAGCGTCCCTTCACCGACCTGAGCGCCGCGGAGTGGGATGTTCAGGTCGACTCCGGGCTGCGGGGTGCATTCCTCTGCTCCCGCGAGGCGTTCAGGCTGATGCAGGAACGCGGTGGGTCGATCGTGTTCGTGTCCAGCCTCTCTGGCGTGGCCGGCGCGGAGAAGTTTCCGGGCATGGCCGCCTACGTGGCGGCCAAGTCGGGGCTGGCGGGCCTGACCGAGGCGCTTGCGGCCGAGGGCCGAGACGCCCGCATCCGCGTCAACGCCATCAGCCCGGGCGCGGTCGACACGCCGATGCTGCGCATCGCGGGCGTCGAGGGGCCCGTGCTGCAGCCCGCCGACGTCGCTCGCATTATCGTTTGGCTCGCTTCCGCCGAATCCGCGCCACTCAGCGGTGCTAACTTGCGAATGGACCCATGACCCCCAGCCTGCGGATCACGCGCCGCGCCACATTCGCCGCCGCGCACATCCTGTGTCGCGAGGACTGGAGCGACGAGAAGAACCGCGACGTCTTCGGCGCATGCACGACCGATCACGGCCACAACTACGTGATCGAGGTCACGGTGGGCGGCGCACTGGATGCGGAGACCGGCATGGTCGTCAATCTCAAGCATGTGGACTCCGTCCTCCGTCGCGAGTTCGTCGACGCGGTCGACCACCGCCACCTGAATCGCGATGTGGACTTTCTGCGCGGCGTCATCCCAACCGCGGAAAACGTCGCGCTGGCGGCGTTTCAGCGCCTGGAGCCACACTTCAAACCCGCTCGGTTGTTGAAGGTTCGGGTGGTCGAAACCGAGAACAACGCAGCGGAGGTCACCGCCGACTAAGCGGGGCTCGAGCCGGCGGGGATCCGGCTATTTCCGCTGTGCCTCAATCCGGAAACACAGGTGAGTATGGTTTTCAACATGCCCGCGAAAGAGATGGGCGTCGTGGGGTTGGGCACGATGGGACTGAACCTCGCGCGCAACCTCGCCTCGCACGGCGTTCGGGTCGGCGTCTACAACCGCACGCACCGCCGCACCGAGGAGTTCATGGCGAACTTTGGCAAGGAGGGTGACTTCGCGTCGGCAGCGACCTTACAGGAGCTGGCGTCGGTCTTGAAACCACCGCGTGCGGTGCTCGTGATGGTGAACGCGGGGCCGCCGGTGGACGAGACCATCGACGCGCTGACCAAAGTCCTGGACACGGGCGACACCATCATCGACGGCGGCAACTCCTTCTTTCAGGACACGCAGCGTCGCGCCGCCGCGGTTGAAAAGATCGGACTCGGCTACATCGGATGCGGGGTGTCTGGTGGGGAGGAGGGCGCACTCCATGGCCCGAGCCTCATGCCCGGGGGAACCCGGGAGTCCTACACGCATGTGGAGGCGATGCTCACCGCTATCGCGGCCAAGGTCGATGGCGTCCCCTGCTGCACCTACATCGGGCCTGATGGCGCGGGCCACTTCGTGAAGATGGTCCACAACGGAATCGAGTACGCCGACATCCAGCTGATCGCGGAGTCGTACGACCTGATGCGCAGCGCACTCGGCCTCTCGGCCGACGATCTCGCTTCGATATTCAGGGGCTGGAACGACGGGCGCCTCCAGTCCTACCTGATCGAGATCACCTCCCACGTGCTGGCCAAGCACGATGACGGCACCAACCGACCTTTGGTGGATGCCATCGAAGACGAGGCCGAGCAGAAAGGCACCGGGCGCTGGACCAGCCAGTCGGCGCTCGAGCTTGGCGTCCCGCTCACCGGCATCACCGAGGCGGTCTTCGCCCGCATAGTGTCGAGCCAGAAGGCGAGGCGCGTCGCAGCATCGGGCGTGCTGGCCGGACCCGCCGTCCCCGGAAAGGCGCCGAGCGGCCTGGTCGCCGACGTCCAGGAGGCGCTCTACGCCTCGAAGATCGTCGCCTACGCGCAGGGCTTCGAGCACCTCGCCGCGGGTTCGAAGGAATACAGCTGGAACCTCGACCTCGGAGCGCTCGCGACCATCTGGCGCGGCGGGTGCATCATCCGCGCGAATTTCCTCGACCGCATCAAGGAGGCATACGAGGAGTCTTCCGACTTGCCCAGCCTCATGCTCGCGCCGTTCTTCAAGGATGCGCTGGCGGATGCGCAGCCGGCGTGGCGTCGCGTGGTCAAGACCGCGGTCCACCAGGGCATCCCGATTCCGGCGTTTGCGTCGTCGCTCGCCTACTACGACGGCTACCGGCGCGCCCGTGGGCCCGCCAACCTGATTCAGGGCCTGCGCGACTATTTCGGCGCGCACACCTATCACCGCGTCGACCGCGAGGGCGCTTATCACACGCGCTGGGCGCAGGACGGAAGCGAAGTCCGGACCGACTAAGTACGAGGCTCGCTTTGGAAGACCGCCATCACGAGGGTCCATGCGACGAGCGCGGCCGCCAGGCTGAGCACAACGCCAAGCGCTCCACGGTCATGTCTTGCATCTACGCCGCTCTGGCTTGAGGCACTCTTTTTCGCGATTGGCGCCGCAGAAGCGCCACGACAGCTGCTTCTTCCGATTTGGAGTCGAGCCTGCCGAGCACGCCTTCTGTGTATGCGTCGATCACTGCTGGGTGGACATAGGAGCGGCGGCACACCGCGCGGGTATGGCCCAACTTTTGCGCGACCGCGTCGATGGCTGCGATCACATTCCTCTTCGCGTCGGCATCCGACTCGAAGCCGGCGACCTCGCGCAAAGCACGAACGGCAAGCACTGTGCCGGCCCACGTTCGGAAATCCTTCGCGGTGAAGTCTTTGGCTGCGACGTCGCGCAGGTACTGGTTCACATCGTCGGACGTGACGGTGCGCCGCTCGCCGTCCGAGTCGAGGTACTGGAATAAGTTCTGTCCCGGAAGCTCTTCACAACGCTTGATCACGCGCGCGACTCGACGGTCCGTGATGCCGACATGCACCTCACGTCCGCTCTTGCCTTTGAACAGGAAGCGCACGCTCGAACCGTTCACCTGGACGTGGCGGTTGCGCAGCGTGGTCAGCCCGAACGAATGATTCTGCTGCGCGTACTCCTCGTTGCCGATTCGCGCATAGGTGGTTTCGAGCAGGCGAACAATCGTGGCGATGACCTTCTCTTTCGGAAGGCGCTCTCGCCGCAGGTCGCGTACAACGCGTCTCCTGATTCGTGGCAGCACTTTCGCAAAGCCGGCCATGCGGTCGAACTTGTTCGCGTCGCGAACTTCGCGCCATCGCGGGTGATAGAGGTGCTGCTTGCGGCCTCGCGAGTCGCGGCCCGTCGCTTGCAGGTGGCCGCGAGGCCGGGTGGAGATCCAGATGTGCTCCCAGGCGGGCGGGATGGCCAGGGAGCGGATGCGCCCGAGGGTCGCCGCGTCGCGTATGACCTTTCCCTCGGGGCCGATGTAGTCGAAGCGTTTGCCTTTGCGGACCCGGCGGATGCCCGGTTCCCCGTTGGTCGTGTAGGTGAGACCGGCCTCCCGGGCGGCTTCGGCCGCCGGATCGGAGGTCAGGCCGCGCTCGGAGGCGTGATCCCGGGACCGCTCCATTCCGGCTGGACCGCCGACAGCAGGCTGCGCTTGCGGGCCCATAAGCGAGGGATCAGCTCCTCGCGTGGCGTGAGCTCGTTGCACGGAAAACCGAGCTGCCAGAGGTTCGCCTGAACCTCGACCGGCAGCACGTCGTTGCAGGGGTGCGGGCGCGCGATCAGCTCCAGCAGCCTGCCCAGCCGGACCAGCATCCGCTCGTGCTCGCTCATGTATCCCGAAAACGCTTTTCGGGCTCGGGCTACCGGCCTACCTCGGCGCGGGTTTCGACGAAGGCTTGGACGGCCCGGTCCAGGTCGTCCTGGGAGTGCGCGGCCGAGACCTGGGCCCGAATTCGAGCCTTGCCCTGGGGCACGACCGGGTAGGAGAAGCCGACGACGTAAACGCCCTTTTCCAGCATCACGGCGGCCATCCGGGAGGCGAGCGCGGCGTCACCGATCATGACTGGAACGATGGGGTGGTCTCCCGGAAGGATCTCGAACTCCTCCTCGGTCATGCGGGCGCGGAAGAACCTGGTGTTCTCGGCCAGCCGGTCGCGCAGGTCCTTTGCGTTGCGCAACAGGTCCAGCACCTTCAGGCTCGCCGCCACGATCGGCGGGGCGACTGAGTTGGAGAACAGGTAGGGCCGCGAGCGCTGGCGCAGCATGGCGACCAGCTCCTTGCGGCCCGAGACGTAACCGCCGCTCGCGCCCCCCAGTGCCTTGCCGAGGGTGCCGGTGAGGGCGTCGATCCTCCCCATCACGCGATGGTGCTCGTGCGTGCCACGGCCGTTGGCGCCGATGAAGCCCACAGCGTGCGAATCGTCGACCATCACCATCGCGTCGTAACGCTCGGCCAGCTCGCAGATTTGAGGAAGGGGCGCCATGTAGCCGTCCATCGAGAACACGCCGTCGGTGACCACCATGCGGAAGCGCGCGTCCGCGCTGTCCTTCAGCCGGCGCTCGAGGTCGTCCATGTCGCGGTTCGCGTAGCGGAAGCGTTTCGCCTTGCAAAGCCGGATGCCGTCGATGATGCTCGCATGGTTTAGCGCGTCCGATATGACCGCGTCCCGCTCGTCGAGGAGCGCCTCAAAGATCCCGCCGTTGGCGTCGAAGCAAGACGAGTAGAGGATCGTGTCCTCCGTGCCCAGGAACTCGGTCAGCGCCGCCTCGAGCTCTTTGTGCACCTCCTGCGTGCCGCAGATGAAGCGCACAGAGGCCATGCCGTAGCCCCAGCGGTCGAGCGCGTCCCTCGCCGCCTCGACGACCGCCGGATGATCGGCCAGCCCGAGGTAGTTGTTGGCGCACAGATTCAGCACCTCACGTTCCGCGACGCCGACCATCGAGCCTTGAGGAGTCGTGATGACGCGCTCAGGCTTCTCGAGTCCCGCGCTGCGTATCTCTTCGAGCTGTTGGGTGAGGTAGGTCCGCATTCTTTCGAACATCAGGAGCTCCAATCCAAGACGACTTTGCCGCACTGCCCGCTGTGCGCGACAGCGAAAGCTTCCTCGTACTCGCGATACGGAAATCGATGGGTGATCACCGGGGATATGTCGAGGCCGCTCTGCACGAAGACCGACATCTGGTACCAGGTCTCGAAGATCTGACGTCCGTACACGCCCTTGACAGTGAGCATCTTGAACACCACCTGAGTCCAGTCGATCGGAAACTCATGGTCGGAAAGCCCGAGCATTGCGATGCGGCCTCCGTGCGCCATGTTGTCGATCATCTCGCGCAGCGCGCTCGGAACTCCTGACATCTCGAAGCCGACGTCGAATCCCTCTTTCATGCCCAGCTCTTGCTGCACCTGGTCAAGGCGCGTCTTGCGCACATCTACGGCCTTCGTGACGCCGACCTTGCGCGCCAGCTCGAGCCTGTAATCGCTGACGTCGGTGATGACTGTGAAGCGGGCGCCGTTGTGGCGCGCGACCATCGCGGCCATGATGCCGATCGGCCCCGCGCCCGTGATGAGCACGTCCTCAGCCACGAGACGAAACTGCGTCGCGACGTGGACGGCGTTGCCGAACGGGTCGAAGATCGAGGCGACATTGAGGTCGATCTTCGTCAGGTGCGGCCAGAGGTTGGCGGCGGGCATGACGATGAGCTCCGCGAACGCGCCGTCGCGCTGCACGCCGATGCCGACCGTGTTCGCGCACAAAGCCCGGCGGCCGGCGAGGCAGTTGCGGCAGCGGCCGCACGTGATGTGGCCTTCGGCGCCAACGATCTCGCCCGGAAACACCGATGCGACTCCCTCGCCCAGCCCCACCACCTCGCCGACGAACTCGTGCCCGACGACAAGCGGAGGGTGGATCGTGTGCTGGGCCCATTCGTTCCAGCTCTCGATGTGCAGGTCGGTGCCGCAGATCCCGGTGCGCAGGACGCGGATCAGCACCTCTCCGGGGCCAGGCTTGGGTTCAGGGACGTCCTGCAGCCAAAGGCCTGGCTCACTCTTCGCCTTGACCAGCGCCTTCACTGATTCGTGAGGATAAGCGCTCCCGGAAAGTAGAATGCCGCCTGGCGACTCCGGCTGGGTTGCCCAATCGGAGGTGTGCCGGGAAGTCTGGTCGGCAGGAGGTCGATCAACGTCCCGATGAGCACCGCCCAGAGCTTCCTCTTCTTCTTGATCCTGCTCGGCGCCGCGGCCACGGCCCTGCGCCTGGTTTCGCGCACAGCGCCGACGGTGCCGTACCCAGTGCTGCTCGCTGTCGGCGGCGTCCTGATCGGGCTCATCCCCGGTCTCCACCTGCCGCCCATCGGGCCCGACCTCATCCTGCTGGCGTTCGTGCCCGGGCTCGTCTTTGAGGCGTCGCTGGCGCTCGACCTGGAGGAGGTGTGGAGGCGCATCGTCCCGATCAGCCTGCTGGCCACGGTGGGCGTGTTCCTGACGGTCGTGATGATCGCCGTCCTGGTCCACTTCGGCCTGGGCCTCGACTGGGCGAGCGGCTTCCTGCTCGGCTCCATCGTGGCCGCCACTGACCCGATCGCGGTCGTGAGCATGTTGCGCAGGCTTGGAGCGCCGCGCGGGCTGGAAGCGATCCTCGACGGCGAAAGCCTTTTCAACGACGGCACCGGGGTAGCCGTCTTCTCCGCCGTGCTGGGCACCATCCTGACCGGCCACCCGTCAATCACCGACGCAGGGCTGCGCTTCATCTTCGTCACCGGGGCCGGCGTGGCAATCGGCCTGGCCGCGGGCAGTGTCGCTGTTCTCTTTTTGCGTCTGGTCCGTGACGCCGAGCTCGAGATCCTGACCACGCTCGTCGTCGCCTACGGCTCCTACCTGGGCGCCGATGTGACCCACGCCTCGGGCGTCGTGTCGGTCGTGACCGCCGGTGTCGTTGTCGCGCGATATGGAAGCCGCACCGGCCGCCTGCAGGGTACGCAGCTGCATGGGTTCTGGAACCTGCTCGCGTTCGTGCTCAACGCCGTCCTGTTCCTGATGGTCGGCATCGCGCTGCCGGCCCACCGCCTGCTGCCGGTGGCCGGGCTGGCCCTCGGCGCGTACGTGATCATGTTCGCGGCTCGCGCGATCCCCGTTTACGGCCTGCTTGGACTGGTCGACCCCCGCGGCGCTTCCATCCCCTGGACGTGGAGGCACATGACGTTGTGGGGTGGGTTGCGAGGCGCGCTGTCAGTCGCCCTTGCGCTTTCGGTCGACGCGTACCCGCAGGTGAATTCGAACGTGTCAGTTCTTGCCTATGCGATGGTCGTGCTGTCGCTCATCATCCAGGGTGGGCTGCTGCTGCCGGTGGCCGACCTGCTTCGCCTTCGCGAGCGCGCCGTCAAGTAACGTTTTCCGGAATGCGGGTGCGCGTGGGGACCGCCCTGTTGTTGATCATCGTGGCGGCGGCTGCCCTGAATTACTTCCGCCCCATACCGGCGGTGGCCGCGACGGCGAAGCTGCCGGCGACCGACGTCGTTCCCGGGACCGCGCCCGCGCTCCCGTGGCCGACCCAGGGAGCGGCCGCCGTCGCCGTGTCGGGCCTTGGCTTCGTGGCCAGCTCGGGCAACGAGAAGACCCTCCCGGCGGCCAGCGTGACCAAGGTGATGACCGCGCTCATCGTCCTCGAGGACAAGCCGCTGAAGAAGGACGAAGCGGGTCCTGCGATCACGTTGACCGACGCGGATGTGCAGGCGTACCAGGCTGACCTCCAGGACAAGCAGTCGGTGGTCAAGGTGGAGGCCGGAGAGCAGCTCAGCGAGCTGCAGGTCCTGGAAGGGATGCTGATCCCGTCGGCGAACAACCTGGCCGAGACGGTCGCACGATGGGATGCCGGCTCGATCCAGGCGTTCGTGGACAAGATGAACGCCCGCGCGGCAGCGATGCACCTCACGCACACCAAGTTCGCCGACCCGGCCGGCGCGACAGCCGCAAGCGTGAGCACGCCCACCGACCTCTTGAACCTGGGCATGGTGGCAATGCAGAACCCGGTCTTCGACCAGATCGTCGCCATGGGCCAGGCGAATCTGCCCCTGGCGGGGACGGTCTACAACGTCAACGGCGTGTTGGGGAAGGATGGGATCATCGGCATCAAGACCGGTTCCGGATTCGACACCGGCGCGAACTTCCTGTTCGCCGCCAATGCGTCGATCGACAGCCACACGGTCGTGCTTTACGGATGCGTGATGGGCCCGCCTTCCCTCGAGCTCGCTTTCAACAGCGCCCGAGCGCTCATCGGTGCGATGTTCGCCGTGCTGCATGTCCGGCGCGTGATCGCACGCAACCAATCGATCGCGACCTACACGACTCCATGGGGCGCGCAGTCGGACCTGATCTCCGCCGACGACGTGGACCTGGCCGAGTGGCCAGGCATGGTGCTCCGACAGCGGCTGGATGCGAACCAGATCGTCATCGACAGGCCGGTGCCGTCGAGCACGGTGGAAGGGCATGAGCACCTCGTGCTCGGCGACTACGCGCTCGACATACCGCTCGTGACCGCCGATCCGATGTATCCGCCCGGGCGGTTCTGGAGATTGACCAGGGTCTCGCTCTAGCTCCGCGCGACCTCAGTGTATGAAGACCACAGGAACAACCGGATGCGTGCCCTTTAGATAACAACGAGAATGGCCCGGTGGGGTTCATCTCTCGCGGCTTCCGCGGCAAGCGGCGCGACGTCGCGTCGAGCTCGCGCGTCCCGCCTGGGCAGTACGTGGTGATGGACTTCCCGGTGCTATCGGCGGGGCCCACGCCGCGCGTGAATCTCGACCAGTGGACCTTCACCATCCAGGGCGAGATCGACGAGCCGAAGCGATGGACCTGGAAGGAGTTCACCGCGCTGCCCTCCGAGACCGTGACCAAAGACATCCACTGCGTGACCAAGTGGTCGAAGCTCGACACGATATGGAAAGGCGTCTCAGTCGACACGCTGATGGAAGGCGTCGAGACCGCCGCGGAGTTCACGATGATCTTCTCCGACGGCGGTTACACGACCAACCTGCCTCTCGATGACATCACCGGCAACAAGGCCTGGGTCGTCTATGAGTTCGATGGCCAGCCGCTTCACCCGGAGCATGGTGGCCCGGTGCGGTTTCTTGTTCCACACCTTTACTTCTGGAAGAGCGCCAAGTGGGTGCGCGGCATCAGGCTCGAGAAGGAAGAGCACCCCGGCTTCTGGGAGTCGAATGGATACAACATGTATGGGGATCATTGGCGAGAGCAGCGGTACTGGGGAGATTAGCGTGGACGCTGGGCGAGGTCGTCGAGCTCGTCCAGGAAACGCCCCGGGTCGCAAGCCTCTACCTCAACGTCCCTGACTGGGCCGGTCATCTGGCGGGTCAGCACGTCGACGTCCGACTGACCGCCGAGGACGGATACGTGGCCGAGCGCAGCTACTCGATCGCGTCGCCGCCAGAAGACCGCTGGCTGGCTTTGACCGTCGAACGCCTGACCGATGGCGAGGTGTCCCCTTATCTCGTCGGTGAGCTCAAGGTGGGGGACAGGCTCGAGCTCCGCGGGCCGATCGGCGGTTACTTCGTCTGGCGCGCCGGCGAAGACACCCCGCTGCTCCTCGTCGGTGGTGGATCTGGCGTGGTGCCCCTGATGGCGATGCTCCGTCATCGCGCCAAGGCGACGCACAAAGCGCCGGCGCGCCTCCTCTACTCATCGCGGACGGTCGCCGATGTGATCTACCGCGACGAGCTCGAACGCTTCGGCTCGGCCGGCGACGGCCTGTCGGTCATTCATACGCTGACCCGCGAAAAACCGGCGGGTTGGACCGGCTACACCCGGCGGCTCGACGAGTCGATGATGAAAGAGGTCGCGTGGCCGAAGGAGCAGATGCCGGCTGTGTTCGTCTGCGGCCCGACATCGTTCGTCGAAGCGGCCGCGTCGCTACTGGTGGCAATGGGTTACGCGCCGCAGTCGATCAAGACTGAGAGATTTGGCGCGACAGGAGGATGAGGTGACGGTCGAAGAGAGAAGACTCGACGGAAACGCAATCGGTGGCCTGCTGCGGGAGATCTTCACCCTGGAGATGACCGCCGCCGAAACCACGTGCGCAGGCTGCGGTGCGATCAACGCGGTCGGCCGGGTGGTGGTCTACGCCGACGCGCCGGGAACCGTGGTGCGGTGCCCCGAATGCGAATCGGTGCTCATGCGCATCGTGCACGGAGGCGGGCGGTACTGGGTGGACCTGACCGGGACGCGCTGCCTGGAGTTCGCGGAGAGTTAGGTGTAGGCGCCCGGTCGCTTCATCGCCCAGGGGCCGAACCTGATCACTCCGATCAAGAGCCACACGAACATGGCGGCGCTGCAGATCGCGAAGAGCTCACTGATGACGACCGCCCCGACGGGGATGGGAGATGTGTCCGGATGCGCGAAGGTGCCGAGGTTGGTCAGGGCGCCGATCCCCCCGAGCCCAAACAGCACCAGGGCAGCCCAGAATATCCAGCGCCAGCCCAGATAGCTGCCGAGCGCGGCCACCAGCTCGAGCACCGCGATCAGGATGACGAAGGCGAGCGCAAAGAAGATGGAGATGTTGAGCACGGTGTCGATATCGGTGCCTTGCGGAATCGTAGTTCCCTGCGCCCTCATCACCCGCAGCATGGTGTCGCGGTTGATGAAGATCACCGAGATGATCACGGAGTAGAGGGCCTGGACGGTGAAAAACGCGGCTGATGCAAGTTGCATCGGGCGGGTCCACGGGGTCGGCTCGCGGGAGCCTCTGGGAATCGGCACCCACTGCTGGCCGTCCCACCGGAACTGGCCGTCCGCCGAGACCTGGCCTGCCGCAGCGGTGGGGTTCTCGCTCAAAGCGGGCATAGAGTAACCTGCTTTCCGCGAAGCAACGGAAAGTAGCCGGGCGCATCGTTTTCAGCGCGACCACCCACGGCCTTCCGACCGTTGAGGTAGCGGGCGTTTGTTAGTGGACGCGAGTAACGCGAACACCTGGGAGGTAGGCAGGTTGTCTGTATACCCGCCGGTACAGCTGCAGATAAAGGGATGGTTCGACGCTGTCCTGGCGCTCGGCCTCAAGGTCAAGGACCGCGAGGCGCGAGGCCATAATCTGCGCGTGGCTCGGCTCTGCGTGCACATCGGCCGCCACATGTCGATGAGCGCGTCCGAGCTGCGAGTGCTGGCCCGGGCGGGGCTGATGCACGACATCGGAAAGCTAGGCATCCCAGAGGCGGTCCTCGAGAAGCACTCGCCGCTCGACGAGTCGGAGTGGATCCTGATGCGGGCGCACCCCGAGATGGGGCTCACGCTGCTGGACCGGGCCGGCCAGTCCAGCCGAGAGGTCCTGGCCGTGCTCTACCACCACGAGCGACTGGACGGGAGCGGGTATCCCTACGGCCTGAAGGCGGAATCGATCCCGATCGAAGCCCGGATCGTCGCGGTCGCGGACACCTATGACGCATTGACGTCTGACCGGCCCTACCGCAAGGCGTGTTCCCCGGCCGAGGCACGCCGGGTGTTGGTCGAGGAAGCCGGCTCGCGCCTGGACCCGAACGCAGTCGCGGCGCTCTTCGGGGCGCTGGAACGCAGCGTTCCCACCTTCGAGCCGGCGCCGAGGGCCGCCCTCGCGTTCTAGATCCTTCACCATGATTGGGTGAAGTTCGGGGTCGCGATCTTCCCGACGGACTATGCGGTCTCCCTCACCGAGCTTGCGCCCGCCGCCGAACAGCTCGGGTTCGAATCGCTGTGGGTGGCTGAGCACTCGCACATCCCAACCAGCCGGGAAACCCAATGGCCGGGCGGCGCCGAGCTGCCCAAGCACTACTGGCACACGCTCGACCCTTTCGTCGCGCTCACCGCCGCGGCCCTTGCGAGCAAGACCATTCGTATCGCCACCGGCATCTGCCTTGTCATCGAGCGAGATCCGATTCACACCGCGAAAGAGGTGGCGAGCCTGGACCACGTTTCGAACGGCCGGTTCATCTTCGGCATCGGCGGCGGCTGGAACCGCGAGGAGATGGCGGACCATGGAACCGACTTTCCGACGCGCTGGAAGCTGCTGCGCGAGAGGGTCGAGGCGATGAAGGCGATCTGGACGCGTGAGGTCTCTGAGTACCACGGTGAGATGGTCGACTTCGGTCCCATGTGGTGCTGGCCCAAGCCGGTCCAGAAACCGCATCCGCCGGTGATCCTTGGCGGCAGCGGGCCGAAGATCCTCGAGCGCGTCGTCCGCTACGCGGACGGATGGATGCCCAACCGTGGCGACGTCATCGAGCGCATCCCCGAGCTGCAGCGGATGGCGAAAGAGGCGGGTCGAGGACCGATACCCGTCACGTATTACCCCAAGGCAAGCGCCGAAGAGATCGAGCGGCTGGCCAAGACCGGCGTCGAGCGGTGCATCTGGTACGTGCCGGCGGACGGCCGCGACGCAGCTCTCAAAAAACTCGACGAGCTGGGCACGCTGATCAGTCCCTACTTGAAGGACTAGCTCCCCTCGAGCAGCGTCCTCGGGATCGAGTCCCACGTGGTCACGGGGTTCCTCGACCGGACCCCTTAGCTCTTCGCGGCAGCCAGGGGCAGCGTGAAGTGAAAGTCCGACCCTCCACCGAGCTCGCTGTCCACCCAGATCTTGCCCCCGTGCATCTCGACGATCTGTCGGGTGATGGCAAGGCCCAGACCTGTGCCGATGATCTTGCTGCTCGTCTTCTCGTACCGCTCGTAACGGCTGAAAAGCCGCTCCTTGAAGTCCGGCGCAATCCCGACGCCATGGTCGCGGACGCTGACGTCGACATGGCCGTCCTGAGCGAGGCTGCTGACGACTATCTCGCCGCCATCGGGTGAGTACTTGATCGCGTTGCTGAGCAGGTTGGCCACGACCTGGGCGATCCGGTCCGGGTCCGCCACGACCGTCGGCTGGAGCGGGTCGAAGTTGCTCTTGATGACGTGACGGGCGCTGGAGGCGCGGGCCCGCTCGACCGCGTCGTCGAGCAATGGGTTCAGGTCCACCGGCTGCGTGTGCAGGGTCAGTCGCCCGGCCTCGATGCGGTCCAGGTCGAGCATGTCGTTGATCATGCGGTTGAGGCGTTCGGCGTCCTTGTTGATGTCGCCGGCATAGGTCTTCGCTTCTTCCACCGATACGTCTTCATCGCGGATCATCTCGCTGAAGCCGGAGATCCCGACGAGCGCGGTGCGGAACTCATGGCTCACCAGCGAGACGAACTCGCTCTTCAGCCGGTTGAGGCGCTCGAGCCCGGCGAGGTGCGCGGCCGCGGCTTCGTTGGCGGCGTGCTCGGCGTCCGTGTCCTCGTACATGGCCAGGAAGTATTCGAGCCGCCCGGCGGCGTTGCGCACGCCGGTTGCGCTCCAGTGCAGCCAGACCTCGGTGTTGTCGCCGCGGACTGCCCGGCTGTCCGACTCGATGGTGTCCACGGCTCCTCGCCACAAGGGTTGAAAGACCTCGAACACGCGCGTGAACTCATCCGGATGGAGGTATTTCGCGACCGCCTCACCGGGCATCTTCTCGGGCGAGGTGCGCAGCAGGGCCGCCATGCGCGGATTGACGTCGATGATGTTCATGTCGATGCCGACGCGGGCGATCCCAAGCGGCGCGTGGGAGACGATCTCGGCGAGCAGTTTGTTGCGATGCTCGAGCTGGGCTTCCGCGCGCTGGCTCTTGAGCAACAACGAAAGGGAGTCGCGATGTGAGAGCACGTGGCTCGCGACAAAAAGGATGCCGATGCTTCCCGCCAGGACCGTGGCAAAGCGGTCGAGGTTCTGGTTGGTCGCCGCTTGGTTGATGGCCGCGATCGCCGCCGCGAGGACCGCCAGCCACGGCAGAGCCAGCTGCCAGAGCTCGAGCGGGCCCTCGGCCTTGAGCTGGTCCCCATTTCGAGCTGGCCACAGGGGCGCCAGCGCGATCAACAGGTAGCCGGCCACCCAGCCGGTGTCCAGCACGCTGCCGAGCGCGCCGTATGACCCGTTGGCGGTCATGTACGCAAACGCGCTGTCGGCCAGCGCGGTGAACGCAAGCCCGCCCAGAAGGAGCAGCAAGCGCCCGACCTCCGCCCTGCGTGCTCGGCGCAGTGCGACCAGAAGGACGGTCGCGATGATGATGTCGCCGACTGGGTAGGCGAGGCCTATCGCCTGCGCCGCAGGAGTTGCGGGCGAGCTGTCGTATATCTTGCCTAGTCCGAGCGTCCACGCGACGAAAAGAAGCGCCAGGGCGACGATGGTCCCGGAGAGCACAGTTTCACTGCGCGTAGCCAGCCGGCTCGGTGCCGAGGTGAACGCAAGCACACCGACCACCGCCAGCGGGACGGCGAGCAAGAACCCTGCATCGGCGGCTGAGGGGAACGGCACCGCGATGCCGAAACCGACCTGGTACACGCTCCAGATGACCTCCCCGACGCCCCAGCTGAGCGCGGACGCGGCGAAAAACGACCACGCAAATCGGGTCCGCCCCGTGTTGCGGGAGGCGGCCAGCGCGCAGCTGAAGGCCGCGATGAACGCAGCAGCGGCCTCTCCGATGTCGTCGACGTCGATCGTGGCCTGGTCGCTGATCCAGTGGTAGGCGGTCCAACCGGTGAACAGGATCGCGACGACCGCGCTGGCCGTCGCGGCGATCGCAAACGGCCGCCATCCATGAATGCCCAGCCCGGTGACAACGATCGGCCGGCGGAGCGGCATGGCGGCCGCAGCGTTTTGCACGGGTCGAGCGTAGGCGGAGGTGCTCAATTCAGATCCGGCATACCGAAAACTCGCTCGCGCCTGTTAAGTCAATCAATTTTTCATTTAACATGGCGGGGCAGTTACTTGTAGCACAGCCGCGTGGGTGTGGAGCCCGGCTAAAAAGGGAGGACTGCGATTTCGGCGCTATGGAGTCCTGGCGCGGACGCGGACGCTGACGTTGGAGAGGGCGTCGCACCCGTTCCGGCAGGTCGAGCTGCCGTCGCAATCGCGGTTTTGGGATTGGCCGTGGCACTGGCTGTGCTGCCGGCGCTGATCGGGATTGGGATTGCGCCCCGTCTCGTCTGGCAGGTCGCTGCAGGTTTCGGGTGCCTGGTTGCGGTCGTAGGTGGGGTGAAGTTGGCGGCGGCGCGCTGGGGCATGGCGGCTCGCGTCGAGGCGAGTCCTACCGGCCGGACGTCCTCAGTCTCCATCGATTGATCGCGCGGTAGTCAAGGGGCCCGCACGGTCTGTGCGGGGAAGGAGGTGATATCGATGCGCAAGTTGCTGTTTGCCGCCATCCTGGCGACCTCAGCTCTCGCGATCCTGGTGGCCAACGTTTCGGCCGCCGGGATTCCTCCCTGCTGCTGAGAGCCTTATAAATTTTGTAAGACTTTGTCAAGTCAAAGGAGCCTGCGTTAAGCTGGCCCTGTGACCGAGATCGTGCACGCGCCTGAGAACGGCGGCTCGAGCGGGCAAGGGAAGGCCACCTCGGGCCGCCGTCGCGGGCGGCGGCGTGGGGTCGAGATCAGACCCGGCTCGGTCAAGCAGGCCCGCGCGCTGGCCGGCCTCAGCCTGGGCCAGGTGGCCCGAGAGGACATCAGCCGGACCGCGATCTACTTCGTGGAGACCGGCAAGGCCAAGCCATCGCGGGAGACCCTCGAGCTCATCGCGCAGCGGACCGGGCAGCCGCTCGACTTCTTCCTCACCGGCGCCGACGGCGCGGAGCAGCACCCGGCGGCACGGATCGCCGAGCTGGAGCGCCTCCTCGTCAGCGGGGACAACGCGGGCGTCGTGGCGGCCGCCGAAGCCGCGTTGACGCAGAAGTACGACGGCGAAAGCGAGGCGCGGATCAAGCTCCTGGCCTCGATGGCATACATGAGGCTGGCCCAGCCTGTGTTGGGTCGCCGCCTGGCCGTGGCGGCCAGGACCTACTTCGAGCACGCGTCGGACATGCGCATGACCGCGGAAGCGTTGGGCAACGAGGCCCAGGCCGCCGGCCTCATGCAGGATCCAGCCGCGCTGCAGATCGCCGAGGGGGCGCTTGCCACGTGCCGCACCCTCCGCCCGGTGCCCCAAGTCCTCGAGGCCCGTTTGCTGCGAGTAGTCGGGCACATGCTGCTCGCGGCCCAGCGCTGGACCGAGGCCATCGCGTGCTACGAGGAGGCGGTCGCGGTCGGTGACGTGGTGCAGGACCTTCACCAGCTGTCTTTGCTCTACAGCGGCATGAGCCTGGCGCACCAGGAGATCGGCCAGATCAACGAGGCCACGCGCTACGCGCAGAAGGCTTTGACCATCCACGAGACGCTGAGGGACCGCCTCTCCCAAGCGCGCTCGCTGAACAACCTGGGCTGGATGCTCGTCCAGCTTGGCGAGTACGCCTCGGCGCGAATTCATATCGATCGCGCGATTCGAATCGTCGATGAGCAGCGCCTCGAAAACGGAAAGGCCGAGTTCCTCGTGACAGAGGCCCAACTGGAGTTGGGCGAGGGCGACCTCGACCGCGCGTCGGAGGTGGCCAACCAGGCCGTCGACCTGGCGGTGGAGCATGGCGAGATGGCGACGGCGTCCGAAGCTCACGCTCTCCTCGGGCGGATTGCGGCCAGCAGGGGCCGCGACGTAGCCGCCGACGAAGCCTTTTCAGCCGCCCTGGCCGCTGCCGAGACATTGGGCGCTGGACCTCGCCTCACCCAGGTGCACGAGGCCTACGCCGAGGTCCTGGAGGCGAGGGGTGACCTCGTCGGCGCCAACCGGCACCTCAGGCAAGCGATCGCTGCACACCGACCGATGGCCCCGTACGCATTGGAATCGCGGATCGCGATCGCCTGACGCGTTTCGGTTGGCGGGCCCTGGCCCGGCGTTCCCCTTGCAAGCCTCGGCCAAGCTGGGTTGAAATAGAGCCAGACTCTCGGGTTGAAGGGGGCGTTTTGAGCTGATGCCGGTCGTCCTTGTCGTCGACGATGGGGCTGCCAACCGCGAGTTGATCCGCCTCTACCTCTCGAGCATCGACTGCGAGGTGCGCCTGGCCGCCGACGGCGTCACCGCGCTGGCAATGATCGAAGCCGACCCGCCCGACCTGGTCCTCCTCGACGTGCGGATGCCGCGGATGGACGGCTACGAGGTGTGCCGGCGGATCAAGGCCATGCCGCGAGGACGGCTGCTTCCGGTGGTGATGATCACCGGGCTCAGCCAGACCGCGCACCGGGTCGCAGCGCTGGAAGCAGGCGCCGACGACTTCATGGCCAAGCCGGTCGAGGGCGCCGAGCTGATCGCCCGGGTGCGGTCGGCGCTTCGGCTCAAGGAGCTCTACAACACGCTCGACGGCGCGGAGCACGTCATCTTCTCGCTCGCGACGGCCGTCGAGGCGAAGGACTCTTTCACCGAGCAGCACACGCAGCGCGTCGGCGAGTCGGCGCGGTTTATCGGAGAGCGCCTGGGCCTGTCCGGGCCCACGCTCGACGTGCTGTATCGGGGAGGCATCATCCACGACATCGGCAAGATCGGCGTTTCGGATTCGATCCTGCACAAGCCCGGTCCGCTCGACCCGAGTGAGGTGCCGATGATGCAGGCGCACGTCGCGATCGGCGAGAGCATCGTGCGGCCGCTGCGCTCGACGTCCGGCCTGTTGCCGATCATCCGCCACCACCACGAGCGCTTCGACGGGCACGGCTATCCGGACGGGCTTTGCGCCCGCGAGATTCCGCGCGCGGCGCGGATCGTCTCGGTCTGTGACGCGTTCGACGCGCTGGTCAACGACCGGCCGTACCGCCTGCGGCGCTCGACAGAAGAGGCTCTCGCGGTCCTGCGCGCCGGCGCGGGCACTCAGTGGGACCCTGAGACGGTCGATCTGCTCGCCAGCGAGCTGCCGGCGATCCAGCACCTGGGCGCTGCCTGAATCAACCTGTGTTCTGAAGTCCGGCGGCGACCCCGTTCACGGTGAGCTGAAACACCCGCTCGGCCCGCGCACGATCTCGCCGAGCTGTCCTCGGAAGCCGCATCGCGCGCAGCGCCCGCAGCTGGAGATGCGACAGGGCGTCGACATAGGGGTTGCGCAGCTCGATCGCCCACGACAGCACCCTGCGGTCCTCGAGCAGCCGGTGATGACCGGTGACCTCCAGCACCTTTCGTTTGGTCAGGTCGTACTCGGCGAGCACCATCGACGCCAGGTCTTCTCGCCCGCCCAGCGCGAGGTACCGCTCCGCGATCGGGCGGTCGGTCTTGGCCAGGCTCATCTCCGCGTTGTCGAGCATTGCGTTGAACAGCGGCCACTCCGCGTAGGCGCGGCGCAGATCTTGAATTGGTGCCGCGGACAGGCCGCTGCCGATGCCGTACCAACCAGGCAGGTTGATCCGCATCTGGGACCATGCAAAGACCCAGGGAATGGCGCGCAGGTCCTCGAGGCGCCGGCCGCCGCCCCGGCGCGAAGGCCGCGACGCGATCCGCAGCCGGCCCAGCTCGTCAATGGGGCTGACCTGTAGAAACCAGTCCTCGAAACCGGGCGCCTCCACCAGCGTGCGATAAGCCGTGCGTGACGGCGCATCGATCTGCGCGGCAAGTTCCCGAAACGCGTTCGCGGGGTCGCTTCGCGGCGGCCGCGGCACCGACGCTTCGAGCACGGCGGACGTCACCTGCTCGAGGTGGCGGCGGGCGATGGCGCGGTTTCCGTACCGCGCGAAGATCACCTCGCCCTGCTCGGTCACCTTGAAGTGGCCGTTCACAGAGCCGGGCGCCTGTGCGCGGACCGCCCTGTTGGCCGGTCCGCCGCCCCGGCCGAGTGCACCGCCACGACCGTGAAACAAGGTCAGTTGCAGGCGGGTCCTCTTGGCCCAAGCTGCGAGCGCCGCCTGCGCGTCGTGCAGGGCAAGCGTGGCCGAAAGCGGCCCCGCCTCCTTCGCCGAGTCGGAGTATCCGAGCATCACTTCGATGCGGCGCTGGTTTGCCGCGAGTCGCTTGCGCACCGGCTCGAGCTCGAGCACACCGTCCATCACGCTTGTCGCGCGTGACAGGTCCTCGAGAGTTTCGAACAAAGGGACCACGTCGATGACCGGGACGATTCCGCCGGTCGCGTGCCGCGCCAGCTCGTGGACCGCCGCCACGTCGTCCGCGTGCCGCGTGTAGCTGACCACGTAACGGCGGCAGGAATCCACCCCGAATCGAGCCTGCAGCGCCGCCATCACACCAAGCGTGTCGAGCACCTCTCGCGTGAGGTCGGACGTTGCACTTCCGCTGCGTACGTCCGCGAGCGCGCGCTCGTGCACCCTGCTGTGCTGACGGACCTCGAGCTCGGCGAGGTGAAATCCGAATGTCTGAGCCTGCCAAAGCATTTGCTGCAGCTCGCCGGACGCGAGTCGCGTCGCCCCTGCCGCCGCAAGCGAATCGTGCAGCACACGCAGGTCGCCCAGCATGTCGGCAGCGGATCGATATGCCGCCGGCTGCTCACCCAACCGCGTCGCGCGAATGCGGCGCGCCACCTGCAGCAGGAACTCGCGATGCGGCTCGGTCGATGGCGCCGCCAATCTGCGTCGGAGGGCCTGGGAGGGCGGAGTCGTCACCGCGTCGACCGTCAGCGCGCGGCCCACGCGGTTGGCCACCGCCTCCAGCGCGAGGAGCGCATGCTCGGCCTGGATCGCCATCGTCTTGGCGGTCACCTGGGCGTTGATTGCAGGATTGCCGTCGCGATCGCCGCCGATCCAGCTCCCGAAACGGAGGAATGGGGGAGCCGGCGTACCCAGGGCGGTGTCAAGCGATCGCAGGAGCTCAGGCACGACGCGGAACAGCGTCTCGTCGAAAACGGCCATGAACGACCGCACCTCGTCGAGTGGTTGGACGTGCGCCGAGCGCACCTGCGCAGTCCTCCACAACGAATCGATCTCTTCGACAAGTCTTCGGCCAGCCTCATGCCGCTCGCTGGCGGAGATGCGGGGATCATCGAGGCGCTCCAGCTGCTCGCCCACGCGCCGGATCGCGGTCACTATCGCGCGGCGGCGGGCCTCGGTGGGATGGGCGGTGAAGACGGGATGGATCTCGAGCGTCGCGATCAGCGCATCGAGTCGCTTGCGGCCGAGCCTCCGACGGAGGTCGTTCACGGTCGCCGCCAGGGTCTCGGCGAGAGGATGAGGACCGGCGTCGCGTTCACGCAGCACGCGTGCCCGGTGATGCTCCTCGGCGAGGTTGGCCAGATGAAAGTAGCACGTGAAGGCACGTGCCACCAGCTCCGCGCGGTCGAGCGGCCACGAGGCGACCAGCTTCTCCGCCTGACGTTCGAAGCGGCGGTCCTCCCGGGCGCGGATCACCAGGCCGCGCAGCCGCTCGACGTCGCGCAGCAGCTTCGCTCCGCCGTAGTCCGCGATCACCTTGCCGAGCAGCTCGCCGAGAAGGCGCACGTCGCGCCGCAGCGGCGGCGGAATCTCCTGACGGGCTGCCTCCCTGGCGCCTGCTTGCTGTGCAGTTCTCCCCATCCGGCCGGCTCGCTACGCGAGCGGGCCGACTTCCCCGCTTGCGGGAAAGAGGACGGCGTACTCGAGCGAGTCGACCAGCGCGAGCAGCGATGCCTCGATGATGTTGCTCGAGCATCCCACGGTGGTCCATCGCTTCGTCCCTTTGCCCGATTCGAGGAGCACACGCGTCGTGGCCGCGGTTCCAGCCTCGCCGTTCAGGATGCGCACCTTGTAATCGTGCAGGCTCACGACATCTAGCGCCGGGAAGCGCGGACTGAGCGCCTTGCGCAGCGCAGCGTCGAGCGCGTTGACGGGACCGTTGCCTGACGCCGCCGTGTGATAAACGGTTCCGCCGACGTCGACTTTGACCGTCGCCTCGGCGTGGACGGATCCGCCATTCTTACGCACCTGTGTCGTGAAGTCCGCCACCGTCCAGGGCGCGGCATAGCCGGGCTGCAAGCGTCGCACCAGCATCTCGAAGGACGCGTCGGCAGCCTCGTAGGAATATCCCTGGTGCTCGAGCTCCTTCAAGTGATTCACGAGCCAGCGCGTCTGCGGGTCGTCGCGGTCGAGCTCGAGACCGAACTCGCGCGCTTTGGCCAGCACGTTGCCTCGGCCTGAAAGCTCCGACACCAGGACGCGAGCCTCGTTTCCCACCACGCCGGGATCGATGTGCTGGTATGCATCCTTGTGCCGAAGAACAGCGGCGACGTGCTGCCCACCCTTGTGTGCGAAAGCGCCGTATCCGACGAAGGGCTGCTGCAGGGGGAGTGCGAGGTTGGCGATCTCGGCGACCGTGCGGGACAGCTCGGTGAATTGAGCGAGCGACGCGTCTGGAAGTGCGTCGACTCCGAGCTTGAGCGCCAGGTTGGAGACGACTGAGACGAGGTTCGCGTTACCGCAACGCTCGCCATATCCGTTGATCGTGCCCTGAACCATGTCGGCGCCGGCCATCACACCCTCGAGCGTGTTGGCGACCGCGAGCTCGCAGTCGTTGTGGGTGTGGATTCCGACCCGGGCTGGGCTGCCCATCTCGTGCAGCGCGTCGCGGATCGCTTCCACGCCGTGCTTGACCGCTGATGGCATGCTGCCGCCGTTGGTGTCGCATAGGACCACCCACGACGCACCGGCGCGCGCGGCCGAGAGGCAGACCTCGGTCGCGTACTCGGCGTCGCGGGCGAAGCCATCGAAGAAGTGCTCGGCGTCGAAGATCACCTCGCGACCGAGGCCCACCGCGTAAGCGACCGACTCCTCGACCATCGCCAGGTTCTCGTTGTTCGTCGTCTGCAGCACGGTCGCGACCTGCCAGGCGTCGCTCTTGCCCACGAGCGTCCACACCTGAGCATTGCTCTCGGCGAGCGCTTTGAGGTTGGCGTCGTCCGCGCAGGTTCCGCCGGCGCGCCGGGTCGCACCGAACGCCGCCAGCCGCGCGTGCCCGAGAGGTTCCGCCGCGAGCCGCGCGAACAACTCCTCGTCCTTGGGGTTGGAGCCAGGAAACCCGCCCTCGACATAGTCGAAGCCGAGCCCGTCGAGGAGCCGTGCGATCCGCTCCTTGTCGGCGGCCGAGAACGAGACAGCCGGGCCCTGCGCCCCGTCGCGCAGGGTGGTGTCGTACACCACGATCTTTCTGGCGGACATAAAAAAACCTCCCGACCTTCTCTAGGCCGGGAGGTCCACCGAATCAGCGACGCGCGCTAAGTCGGGGGACCTCCCCGGCTAATCTCGATCCCGATTGCAATCCTGTTGCGCACTGTGGGAGGGAAGCCTAATCGATGACGGGCGGTGGTGTATGGCTTTGGCCACCAATCAACAGGCCAAGTCTTAGTGCGGCGGGGACAGCCCACGACGCGAACCACGTGCTGGGCAACCGAATCTCGTGCCCGCTCCTTAATTGCCTGTTGACAAAACCCTTGCCACGCCTTACGTTTTGCGGAGCGCGTTCGGCATTGTCGAACAGCAGTCAGAATAAATAGGGGGTTTCGCGGCGATGTACTCGATTCGACAGCGGGCGTTGGCGGAAGTCTTCGGCACGGCCGCCCTGGTCCTCGTCGGGCCCGGCTCCGTGATCGCGACGTTGGCGTTGGCGGGCAAGGCGGTGCCGGCCGTGACCGAGGCTGACCTGCTGGGGATCAGCTTCGCTTTCGGCTTCATCATCACGGCCCTCGTCTATGCGATCGGCAAGGTGTCGGGCTGCCATATCAACCCGGCGGTGACGTTTGCCCTGGCGGTCACCAAACGGTTTCCCTGGCGAGAGGTTCCCGTCTACTGGGTCTCTCAATTCGCAGGCGCGGTGATCGGCTCGTTTGCCATCTGGGGTGTGTTCGGCGTGAACGCGGTCACGTTCGGCATGGGCCAGACCCACTTCGCCTCCGACGCGCCCACCTCTTACTACTTGCAGGCCGCGCTTGCCGAAGCGATCGGCACCGGGCTGCTGCTGTTCGCGATCCTCGGCATAGTCGACGGCCGTTCCCCGCAGCAGCTGGCCGGACTGGTCATCGGCGGTGCGGTGGTCGGGATCATCCTCATCTTCGGCCCTGTGACCGGCGCATCCCTCAACCCGGCTCGCGCCTTCGGTCCCGAGCTGGTCCAGGCGATCGCGGGCGGCACGACCTACTGGGCGCAGTACATTCCCGTCTACCTGATTCCCGGACTCATCGGAGCCGCCCTGGCCTCATTCGCTTACGACTACCTGGCCAACCCGCGCCACGTCGAGCAGCCGATCGAGGAAGCGGTGACCCACCAAGAGGCGCCGGCGCACGTCGCCGCCGCGCACTAAGGAGCGAAAGATGGCAGTCGAAACCAACCAGATGCGCAAATTCCTCAACGATCCCGCCCGAGTGGTCAAGGAATCGTTGGCGGGCCTGGCGGCGGCACACGGAGACCTCCTCCGCTACGACGCCATCAAGCAGATCATCGTGCGCAAGGACGCGCCGAAGAAGGGAAAGGTGGCGCTCATCTCGGGCGGCGGCTCGGGCCATGAGCCCCTGCACGGCGGGTTCGTGGGGCTCGGCATGCTCGACGCTGCCTGCCCCGGCGAGGTCTTCACCTCACCGGTCCCGGAGCAGATGCTGGCGGCAACCAAAGCGGTGGATGGCGGCGCGGGCGTGGTCCACATCGTCAAGAACTACACGGGCGACGTGCTCAACTTCAAGATGGCCGCCGAGGACGCGGCTGACGAAGGGATCAAAGTCACGTCGGTGGTGATAGACGACGACGTCGCTGTCCAGGACTCGTTGTACACGGCAGGCCGGCGCGGAGTCGGGGCCACCGTGCTCGCGGAAAAAATCGCCGGGGCCGCGGCGGAAAGCGGTGCCGACCTGACGAAGGTGACCGACATAGTGAAGCGCGTGAACGACCGGTCGCGCTCGTTTGGGGTCGCGCTTTCCTCGTGCGTGCCGCCCGCCTCTGGCAAGGCGATCTTCGACCTTCCCGATGGCCAGATCGAGCTCGGCATCGGGATTCACGGCGAGCCGGGACGACGGCGCGCTCCGTTGGGCTCGGCGACAGAGGTCGTCGACGTGATCGTCGAGGCCGTCGTGTCCGACCTCAAACCAAAAAGAGGATCGAAGGTTCTCGCCTTCGTGAATGGCATGGGCGGCACTCCGCTGCTCGAGCTTTACCTCCTGTACGGCGAGGTTGACAAGAAGCTGCGCGCGGCCGGTTTGGAACCGGTCCGGAATCTCGTCGGCAGCTACATCACGTCACTCGAGATGGCCGGCGCCTCGCTGACCTTGCTCGAGCTCGACGACCAGCTGACGAAGTACTGGGACGCGCCGGTGCACACGGCGGCTCTGCGCTGGGGTGTGTAGCGATTAACTTGATCAGCGAAAGGGTCATGGACGCGGCCACGATCACCTCATGGATGCGCGAGATCAACGTCTCGGTGCGAGCCGAGCGGGACCACCTGGTCCAGCTCGACGCCGCGATCGGCGACGGAGACCACGGCACCAACATGACGAGGGGATTCGAGGCCGTGGTTTTGGCCCTCGACGCCGATCCCGGTTCGCCGCCGGGCAAACTGCTCATCCTCGCCGGCCGCACCCTTGTTTCCACGGTCGGGGGGGCGAGCGGACCGCTCTGGGGTTCAGCGCTGCGCAGCGGCGGCAGGGTGCTTGGCGACCAGGCCAACTTTGACGGCCCGCAGCTCGTCGAGGTCCTCGCCGCGGCGCTGGCCTCGGTGAAGGACCTGGGCACGGCCGCGGTCGGCGACAAGACGATGGTCGACGCGTTCGAGCCGGCGGTGGAAAAGCTGCGGGCGCGGCTCGCGGACGGGGCGCCGGTCGAAGATGCGCTCGAGGACGCGGCCGCCGCGGCGGAAGTGGGGATGCGCTCGACGATCCCGATCCAGGCGCGCAAGGGTCGCGCGTCCTATCTGGGCGAGCGGTCGGTCGGCCACCAGGACCCCGGGGCGACATCGACCGCGCTGGTCATTCGCGCACTTCAGAAGGCCGTCGTCCAGCAGAGCAGCTGATGGGCCGGGCGCGCGCAGGGCGCACGTCTGATCAAGAGCGCGTCCTGCACGGCGTCAGTGCCGGCCCTGGAATCACGATCGGCCGCGCGGTCGTGCTCGACCTTGCTCGCAAGGGAGACGCGTCGACCCTATCGGTCGCGGAACGTGACGGTGAGGCTAAGCGTGCCGCGGCTGGGCTTCGGGCGGCGGCCTCGGAGCTGGAGGGAATCGCTCGCGATCTGCGCGCCGCGGGCCGCGACGCCGAGGCCGACATCATCGAGACCGGCGTGCTCATGGCTCTCGATCCAGAGTTGAGCGGGCGTGTCGAGTCGCTCATCGTGGACCTCGGTGTCAGCGCCGAAGCCGCGCTGCGCGAAGCCGCGGACCAGACCGCCGCCGAGCTCGCGCGGCTTCCGGACCCGACGCTCGCCCTGCGCGCCGACGATGTGCGGAGCGTGGGCCGCCGGGCTGCCGCCTGCGTCGCGGGTACGGCACGCACCGTAACCGAAGGCGTGCTGGTCGCCGGCACGCTGGGTCCTGCGGACGTTGCCGAGCTCGCGCCGAAGGCTAAGGGGGTCGCGCTCGCGGGCGGAGGCATCACCTCGCACGCTGCCATCGTCGCGAGGTCGCTTGGCCTGCCGATGGTCGTGGGACTGGGCGCTCAGCTGCTGGAGATCGGCGATGGGGAAGAGGTCGTCGTCGACGGCGACCGCGGCATCGTCGTCCGCGGGCCGGATGTCGAGCGGATCGCTCTCGCCCGCGCGGACGCTGAGGGCCGGCGCCTCGCCCGAGAGGTTGCCGTGGCCCGGCGGCTGGAGCCTGCGCAAACCAGGGACAATCATCGCGTCCGCGTTCTCGCCAACGCCTCGACCGCAGCCGAGCTACACGAGGCGATGGAGCAAGGCGCCGAAGGGGTCGGACTCTTGCGCAGCGAGCTTCTCTTCCTGGAGGCGCCGGCGTGGCCCACGTTCGAAGAGCAGGTCAGGGTTCTTCGGCCCGTACTCAGCCGTCTTCGGGGCCAGACCGCAACTGTCCGTCTTTTCGATTTCGGCGGTGACAAGACGCCTCCCTTCCTGCGCGGCGCCACCGGGCGGGGCATCGACCTGTTGCTCGACGCACCGCAGGCGCTGCAAACGCAGCTTGCCGCGATCGTCGAGGCGGGTCGAGAGACTGACCTGCGGGTCCTCGTCCCCATGGTCACGTCCGCCGAGCAGATGCAGACGGTGCGAGGCATGCTCAACGACGTGCCCGACGGGCGTCGCGCGCAGCTAGGCGGGATGATCGAAACACCCGAAGCCGCGGCCGCAGCGCCGGCGATATCGGCGGTCGCCGATTTCCTGAGCATCGGCACCAATGACCTGACCCAGCTGGTGCTTGGACTGGATCGCGAGCAATCAAAGACCGCGCCTGTGCTCGACGTCCGCGTGCTCCGCCTGATCGCCGCGACCTCGCGGGCCGCACAGGCGGCGCATATCCCGGTCGACGTCTGCGGCGAGGCTGCGTCCGAGAAACGGGCGATGCCTGTCCTGGTCGGCCTTGGGGTGGACGAGCTCAGCGTTGCCGCAGCGCGCGTGGGCGTGGTTCGGCAGTGGGTCCGCGAGCTGCGTTACGCGACGTCTCGCCGAGAGTCGCAGAAGTTACTCGTTCAGGCCGGTCACGCAAGCGGAGAGCGCGTCTAGGGCGGCGGGCGCGTCCTCACCCTCGGCGCTGATGCGCAGCACCGTGCCTCCGGTCGCGCCGAGGGCAAGCACCGCGAGGATGCTCTTCGCGTCGGCCACCTTGCCATCGACTTCCAACGTCAGGCGGGATCGAAAACGCATCGCCGTCTTGACGAAGTTGGCCGCGGGACGCGCGTGCAGCGCGACGGCTGAAGGAAGCGCGACCTCGATCTCAGAATTTACTTGCACCGCGCGCCTCCTCGGCTGCTCGCGCGACGTCGTCCAGGCTCTGGCCAGCGGAAGACATCACCGCCGCGGCGATCGCTCCTTCCACGAACGGCGCGTCGACTAGCCTGACATGGCCGTTGCCGCGTCCTTCTTCGAGGAGATGACGCACTGTGAGGACCGAGCTGCCGAGGTCGGCCAGCACGACCACGCCCTGGCCGCAGTCTGCTTTGCTGATTGCGTTGCGGACGGCATCGCCAGTCGTGCCCAACGTTCCGTCGGGTCCACCGCCCGCCGGCTCGACCCGGACGTCATCTCCGGCGACCTGGGACGCGAGCGCGGCAAGACCGCGTGCGAGCTCAAAACTGTGGGAGACCAGTACAATCCCGACCAACCGATTCACACTCCCATTAAGTTCCGGACGACGGTCGTCAGTCTACACTACCGACAGCAATTCAGCAATGCCGAATAGCAGCTCACGCACCAAACGCCGGTCGTCCATCCAGTCTCTCGATCGCGCGACCGCGATTCTCAAGGCTCTGGCGAGCGGTCCGCGTCGCCTGGGTGTCAGCGAGCTCGCCGAGCGTCTCGGTCTGGCCCGGCCGACGGTCCACGGCTTGCTCCAGACCCTGCAGGCGCACGGCTTCGTCGAACAGGATTCTTACTCCGATAAGTACCAGCTCGGTCCAGGGCTTCTCCAGCTCGGCTACTCATACCTGGACCTCAACGAGCTGAGGGCACGTTCAATCGGTCACGCGGACCATCTCGCGACGAGAACAGGCGCTGCCGTGCGCGTTGGCGTCATGCACGGATCGAGCGTCGTGGTCGTGCACCATGTGTTCCGGCCGGACGCGACGTTCGGCGTGCTCGAAGTGGGGATCCAACTGCCGCTTCACGCGAGCGCGCTGGGCAAGGCGATCCTGGCTTTCTCCCCGCTGCAAATGGTCGAAGACCTCCTCGCGGAGCCACTGCCGCGGCTGACGAAGCGGACGCTGAATGATGCCGACCTCCGCCGTGAGCTGAGCGTGATCCGCGATTCCGGCATCGCCACTGAACGCGATGAGGCGGTGCTCGGGGAGTCAAGCGCCGCGGCCCCGATCTTCGACCACGGCGGCCAGGCGGTGGGCGCGATCGGGGTGGTCGACTCGACGGACCGCATCTTTGCGCGCGGACTTGCGCGTGGGCTCGGCGCCGCGGTGGGCGAGGCGGCGCGTGGAGTCTCACGTGAGCTCGGCGCGGCACGCTGGCCGTACGCGGCCGAAGCTTAGTTATCTTTCTCGGTCATGGCCGAGTCTGCAGCGACCGGGCTCCTCGTCGAATGCCGCGATGAACCGGGCGTGCTCTACCGGATCACCGAGGCGATTTTTCGCCGTGGCGCCAACATCAGCTACGTCGCCGGAGGCGCCCGCCGCGAGACGATCGCCGAGCTTCAGCTGGAGATCTCCGGCGCCCCTGATCAAAAGCGGCTGATCGCCGACCTCGAAGCGGTCCCCGGGGTGACGCATGTCAGCGTCGTGCCGACGTTCCAGATGATCTACGGCAAGCGCGTGATCGTGATCGGCGGCGGCGCGCAGGTCGGAATGGTCGCGCAGGGCG
>WNGL01000708.1_pt1 | contig 39684 bp, 38 predicted proteins | sample 5400591 | NCBI WGS metagenome assembly WNGL01 (sample SAMN13153377, study PRJNA577476) | soil metagenome | isolation source: 80 cm soil or saprolite under Garry oak tree replicate 1 | place: USA:California | collected 2016-06-15
TCCGAGCCCCGTCCAGGCCCCGTCCGGCCGGTCCTGGGCGGCGCTGACCGTGCTCATGTTCGGGACGTTCATGTTCGTCCTGGACTTCTTCATCGTGAACGTCGCGCTCCCGTCGATCCAGCAGGGCCTGCGGGCGGGTGAGGGCGCCATCGAGTGGATCGTGGCCGGCTACGGCATCAGCACCGCCGTGCTGCTCGTGACCGGCGGCCGGCTCGGTGACCAGTTCGGCCGCCGCCGGGTGTTCGCCGCCGGCATGGCCGTGTTCGTGGTGACCTCGGCGGCGTGCGCGCTCGCGCCCGATCCGGCCGTGCTGGTCGCGGCCCGGGTGGCGCAGGGCGTCGGGGCGGCGCTGATGGCCCCCAACATCCTGTCCATCATCGGGGTGGTCTACACCGGGCCCGCCCGCGTGCGGGCGATCAGCGTGTACGGGATGGTGATGGGGCTGGCCGCCACCTCGGGGCAGCTCATCGGCGGCGTGCTGATCCGCACCGACCTGGGCGGGCTGGGCTGGCGGGCCATCTTCTGGATCAACGTGCCGCTCGGCGTGGCCGCGCTGCTGGCCTGCCCCAGGCTCGTCCCCGAGTCCCGCGCCGACCAGCGCTCCCGGCTCGACCTGACCGGGGTCACCCTGATCACCGCGTGCCTGGTCGCGGTGGTGCTGCCGCTGGTCGACGGGCGGCAGGCGGGCTGGCCCGCCTGGTCCTGGGGCGCGCTCGCGGCGTCTGTCCCGCTCGCCATCGCGTTCGCCGTCCACCAGCGGCGCAAGGCGGACCGCGGCGGGGTGCCGCTGCTCAACCCGCGCGTGTTCGCCGCCTGGCCGCTGCGCGCCGGGCTGATCACCCAGACGGCGTTCTGGTGCCAGCAGGCGGCCAGCTACCTGGTGCTCGGGCTGTACCTGCAGCAGGGCCGCGGCCTGTCCGCGCTGGCCGCGGGCGCGGTGTTCACCGTCCTGGCGGCCGGCTACCTGATCACCTCGTTCCAGGCGCCGGCCCTGACCGTCCGCTTCGGCCGCCGGGTGATCGCCGCGGGCGCGGTGCTCGCCGCGGCCGGCGACGCCGCCCTCTACCTGGCCACCGACCACGGGGGCTCGGTGGCCTGGCTCTTCCCCGGACTGCTGCTGCTCGGCGCCGGGCAGGGCCTGTGCATCACGCCGCTGACCACCACCGTGCTCAGCCACGCCGACCCGGCCACGGCGGGCTCGGTGTCCGGGGCGCTGTCCACCGCCCAGCAGGTCGGCAACTCGATCGGGGTGGCCATCACCGGCGTGCTGTTCTTCGGCGCCCTGGGTCACGGGTACGGCCTGGCCTTCGAGCGCAGCGTGCTCCAGATGGGCGCCCTGCTCCTGGTGGTAGCCGCGCTGACCAGGCTGATGCCTGGCCGTCAGCAAACGGCCTGACGGGAACCCCCTCGCTGCGGGCCCGGGCGGATCCCGGGCCCGCAGCGGCGTGAGCATCCTTGGACGTTCCGGAGCATCCTGGCATCTGATTAAGAGAAGAGCAGCAGTTGGCTGCGCCAGGAAGGATGAGCACCATGGGCGCGTGGCTCCTGATCATCGTGCCGGCGATGACGGTCGTCGTGTGGCGACTGGTTTGTGTGGCCGGCGTGATCTGGCACGAACGGACGCGCGTCACCTCGCATTGGCCGGGGGCGGCTACCGCGCCACGGTGAACATACTGTGCAGGGTGGCGACGCCCTCGGCGGCGGAGCGGACGTCGAGGACGATCGTCCCGGCTTCCCGCGCGACCGTCCAGGTGGCCCACGCACAGCACTCGGTCTCGACGGCCACCAGGGCGCGCAGTTCGTCCTCAGCCTCAGGGCGGAAGGAGATGCGAAGTCCGTCTGCAGTCTCGGCGCGTTCGGTCATCGCCCGGGCCATGAGCCGCTGCCAGCGCTGGATCTGCCCCCGCAGGCCGCTCGCGGTGAGGGTGCACGCAACCGGCGTGGTCTCGTTCATACATGCCTCCTGACAAGGTAATCAGTTACCCGTCAGCGTCGTTGTTAAAGTCGGCTTTATGTCAAATCCCGATGCCTCGATGACCATCGGCGCGGTGGCGGCGCTAACGGGCAAGCGGCCCTCCTCGATCCGCTACTACGAACAGATCGGGCTGCTGCCCCCGCCGGATCGGGTAAGCGGGCGGCGCGTGTACAGCCCGGATGCGCTGCGCACCCTGGCGGTCATCGAGACCGGGCAGCGGGCGGGCCTCAGCCTCGACGAGATCAGGGCGCTGCTGTCCGCCTCACCCGGTGACCAGGCGGCGGTCGAGTCGCTCCGGGAGGTGGCCGCCAGGAAGCTGCCGCAGGTCAACGAGCTGATCGAGCGCAGCCAGATCGTCCGCGGCTGGCTGGAGAGCGCCGCGCGCTGCGAATGCCCGAGCCTGGAGGAGTGCCCGCTGTTCGAAGATCCGGCCCTGCTGCCACCGCAGGCGGGGCCGACCCCGCACCGATGATTTTCCGCTCCTGGCCTCGTCCAGACAGATGAACAGGTTGAGGCTCGGGAGAGGAGAAATCCGGTGCGTGACCGTAATCGCTGGATCGCCCTGGTGGTGCTGTGCACCGGGATGCTGATGATCGTGCTGGACATGACGATCGTCAACGTGGCCCTGCCGTCCATCCAGGCTGACCTTGGTTTCTCGCAGGCGGGCCTGGCCTGGGTGGTCAACGCCTATCTGATCGCGTTCGCCGGGCTGCTGCTGCTGGCCGGGCGGCTCGGTGACCTGGCGGGCCGCAGGAACGTGTTCCTCGGCGGCCTGGCCCTGTTCACCGCCGCGTCACTGCTATGCGGGCTGGCGGCGAACCGGGAGATGCTGGTGGCCGCGCGGTTCCTGCAGGGGATGGGCGGGGCGCTGACCTCAGCGGTGATCCTCGGCATGATCGTGACCATGTTCCCCGGGCCCAGGGAGCAGGCCAAGGCGATCGGCGTGTTCGCCTTCGTCGCCTCGGCCGGCGCGGCGGTCGGCTTGCTGGCCGGCGGCATCCTCACCCAGGTGCTCAACTGGCACTGGATCTTCTTCGTCAACCTGCCGGTGGGCGCGGCGACCGCCATCGCAGCGCTGCGGGTGATCGAGCCGGACCGCGGCGCCGGGCTGCGGGCGGGCGCCGACGTGCCGGGAGCGCTGCTGATCACCGGCGCGATGATGCTGAGCGTGTTCACGATCGTCGATCCCGCCGCGCAGCACGGCTGGCTGGCGGCCGAGACGCTCGGCCTGGGCGCCGCATCGCTGGCGCTCCTCGCGGCCTTCATCATCCGGCAGAAGACGGCGCGCCACCCGCTGATGCCGCTGCGCATCTTCTCCTCGCGGGCGGTGGCCGGCGCGAACCTGGTCCAGGTGCTCGGGACCGCGGGCATGTTCGGGATGTTCTTCCTCGGCTCGCTGTACCTGCGCCAGATCCTGCGCTACGACCCGCTGCAGATCGGCCTGGCCTTCCTGCCTGTCGCGGTCGTGATGGGGGCGCTGTCGGTGCGCTACACCGACCGGCTGGTGATGCGCTTCGGCGCCCGCAGGCTGATGTTTCCCGGCTTCGGGCTGATCGCCGCCGGGCTGGCCCTGTTCGCCACGATCCCGGCCGGCGGGGGCTACCTGACGCACATCTTCCCGGTCGCGCTGCTGATCGGCACCGGCGCCGGCCTGTCCTTCCCCGCGCTGATGACGCTGGCCATGTCCAGCGCCACCCCGCAGGACGCGGGCCTGGCCTCCGGCTTGGTGAACACCACCGCCCAGGTCGGCGGCGCGCTCGGGCTCGCCGTGCTGGCCACCGTCTCCGCGTCCCGGACCAGCGCGCTGATCGCCGGGCACCGCCCGGTCGCGGTCGCCCTGACCGAGGGCTACCACCTGGCCTTCTGGATCGCCTTCGGCCTGGTCCTCGCGGCCATCGCGGTCGCCGCCACGGTCCTTCGCCCGGAGCGCACCGTCGCTACCGAGGCGCAGGGTCAGGTCCAGGCGCAGCCCGCGCTCGAACTGGCCGCGTGCGCTGACTGAGCTCAGCCAGACAGCACCGGATGACACCGAGGCCCCGGGACTGAGGCCGGTGATCATCCGGTGCTGTGTGCTTCACGCAGGACAGGCCGGGGGGCCGTGGCTGTGCAGGACTTTCGTCTTGCCCGGGTCCCACGCGGTGGTCGTGCCGTCGGGGTTGAGGATCAGGGTCCAGCCCCACCGGTGAATCACAACCTGGTGGTGAAACCAGCACAAAAGGACGCAATCCTTGACCGAGGTCGCCCCGCCGTCCTTCTTGTGCTTGACGTGGTGCACCTGGCACGCCGAGGCCGGCTGGCTGCACCGGCCGGCCCACTGGCAGTGGCGGTCCCGCAGGATCACCGCGTTGCGGATGCCCGCCGGGATCGTGTCACTGTAGCCAATGTCCAAGGGCAGGCTCGGACCGCCCAGCCGGGCGCCGAGCTGCTTGCGGCGCAGGAACCCCGCCAGCCCGGCGGGGCCCGATACCAGCTCGACGGCCTTACCGATCACCGCTTGCTCGAGCGCCTCCCAGGCGCGGCTGGTGTCCCGGGCCGGGGCGCTGGTGTCGCCGCCGCTGTCGGCGCTGCGGTGGAGCCGGTCCAGCTCAACACAGAGCCGAACGAGGTCATCAAAGGCGGCAGGGTTGATGTCGCCGGTGACGATCGGAGTGACGACGGCGTCGCATGCGACGGCCTGGGCGGCGGCGCTGTCCACCCAGGCGCCGATCCCGCCGCCGCTCCCGCCGCCGCCCGCCGAGGCGCCGGCCCGGTGCGCGGCCCAGGCCGCCCGCATGTCTGCGATCCACTCCTCCTGCAGCGCCGAGCTGCCGTCCAGCTTCATCAGGTCGGCCAGCGAGATGTGCACCCACGCCTTGACCGGCTGCCCGGCCCGCTCCGGCAGCAGCCCGGCGGCCAGGAGGCGTTGCATCGCCTCCTGCAGCGCGTCGTGGTACCGCTGGGCGTGGCTGCGGGTGTCCTCGGTCCCGGCCGGCGCGGACAGCGCGTCCAGCACCGCGTTCACGACCGCCGCGCACTCAGGCGTGAGGTCCCCGGTCAGGACGCCCGCGCCCTCGAAGGTGGTGTCCAGCCTGACGGCCCGGTCCTCGAACGCCGCGTCCTCATCCGGCTTGTCGGGCTGGGACCGGGCCAGCATCTCCGCGGCCAGCTCGGCCAGCCCCCGCAGGTCCAGCCCCGCCTTCGCGGCGGAGAGCAAGATCGCGTCCGCGGCCGGGCGGCAGTCCTGCGGCAGCTTGTCCGTCCACAGGCACAGGGTCCGGGCGAACGACTCCGACATCTCTCCGGCGGCCAGCGCCGCCGCGACCTGCGGGTGAGCGGCCGCGCGGCGGACCCACGCGGTGTACCCGACCGCGGCACCCTTGGTGACCCGGATCCGGTTGACCAGCCACGCCTGCGGGCTGTGGTCGGCGTCCGCGCAGTAGCCCTGCGCCGACGCGAACGCGGCCAGGACCGCGGCCCGCGCCGCGGTCGTTATGGAGGTCGCCTGCTCCAGCACCTGCAGGCACCGGGCCTGCGTCTCGGCGGCCAGCTGCGTCGCGTCCGCGGCGGCCAGGTAACTCAGCGCCGCGTGCGCCATGTCCATCGCCTCGCTGGCGCTGGCGAACGTGGGCGCGGCGGTCATCCGGTCGTCACCTCCTTCCGAGTCGCAGTCAGGTTCTGTTTTCGGCACCTTTCCCTTCTAGGCATTTTTCTAGGATTTCGGTTCCATTTTAACGGATGGCTACGACATTTTCCGGGAAACACGCACTCCCGCCGAGATAAGTGGCCATGGTTAACACTCACGCTCTCGCGCTGAAAGGGCTGAACGGGTCGTGTGGTGTTAATGGGAAGGCGTAGTGGCGGTGCCGGGCGTGATACCCGGCCCGTTCGGGATAATGATCGTGAATTTCCCGCTACCGGACGGGCGCCGGCGACGGTTCGGCCGGGTGGGGGTCGCCGCGGGTGTTGCTAGCGCGCAGCCCGATGACGGCGATCGCGGCCATGAAGAGGCTGCCCGCGAACAGCGCCTGGTGAAAGCCCGCGGTGAGCGCGGCGGGCAGGGGAGCGCGGCCCGCGAGCACGCGGCTGGTGCGGGCGGTCGCGATGGCGGACAGGACAGCGAGCCCGAGCGCGCGCCGCCGACCTGCTGCGAGGCGTTGAGCAGCGCGGCGGCCAGGCCGGCCCGGTCGGCGGGCACGCCGGCGTTGGCGGCCGTGGCGACGGCGACGAACCCGGCGCGGCTCCGCGCATACGTCGTGGAGGATTAACGGGCCAGCCGCCGCGGCATGCCCTCGCAGGCCTGGTGGCCGTTGATGCCGCGGCGGCTGGGTATGAGCAGTTAGGTGGTCTCCACCACGGTCTGCCTGATATTGATGGGGGTGGCTTCAGCGAACCCGAACATCTCCGTGAGCAGGTTCGGGTCGCCGGTCGGCGAGTGGCTGATGGTTACGACCAGCTTGTACAGGCCCACCTGCGGCGTGGGCGGGAGAACCTGGAAGGTGTTCTGGAACGTCAGCGGGCCGACCCCAGGGACGATGGGGATGATTGCGGGACCACCGATGAGCCCCGTCATCCCGCCGACCCCGTCCATGTCGTCGCTGTACAGCGAGACGACCCAGAAGCCGCCGGTGACCGTGGTGTTGGCGCCGGTGAGTTGCCAGCTGACCTGGACGTCGAACTCGTCATCCACCTCGAGCAGCGAGGTGACCTCTGGGGTGCCGGCCGCGTTGAGCTCGGTCGGGTCGAGCACCTTAAGGTCCGTTACCTGGCCATTCAGGAGGGGGTTCGGGCCGGGAGGGAAGAAATCGGTTTCCACTGTCTGGAACGAGCTTGATTGAAGCTGCGGTGACATGACTTTTCTTTCTCTGAGGCTGCTGCGCGGCGTCTGCCCACGCAGGCCACCGGTATCGGCGCCGATTACTCCGAGTGGTTACCAATACAGACGGCAGCATCCGGCGGCTGATACACCAGCCGGATCGCTTTTCTGACTGCTGTGGTACCAGCCGTACTGCCAGGTATCAGCCGTCCCGCCCGTCTACGACATGTGGTCGTAGCAGCCTGTTTGGCCGGACTTGCGAGGGTGGACATGGAAAGCTGGGCACGATGGAAGTGCTCTCGCGGGAGGTCGGAGTTCGGTTGCCTAACCCACATGAGATGACGCGGACGACAACACTGGAGCCTGGCTTCGAGGAGTGGGCGTGCACGGGGTGTAGCAGGCGGCTGCTGCTTCGCAGGCCGCCCGCGTTTGCCAGGATCGTGCTCGATCGCGGCGACGAATGGGTGGTCCACGTCAGTGGCACCGGTGGGCTGCGGATCGGCGCGGTGGACACGCGGCCCGTCCACAGCGAGCTTTCGGAGCAGGCACGCGAGTGGCTCGAAGCTCATGGCATCGAGTGGGAACCCTAGGGTCTGGCCAGCAACTGCTTCCACTCGGCGATCGCCTCGTCCGCCCAGCGGGCGTGCAGCCGGCCGAAGAGTTCGGCGGCCGCGGCGCCGCTCCACGGCGCGGGCAGGAACATGGCAGGCAGGCCGGGGTCGATCCACGGGAACCGCCGCCAGGCGTGCACCAGGTCGATGACCCGCGCGAGCGGGTCGGGGCTCACGGGGCCGCTGAAGGCCGCGATGAACTCGTCGTACTCGCGGGCCAGTTCGTCCAGGTCCCAGGCGTGGCCGACCATCGCCGCCAGCGAGCTGCCGCCCTGGTACTCGGCGCTGAACCGGGCGCCGTCCGGCAGCCCGGCCTCGTCCAGGATCTGCCGCACCTCGTCGCCGCGGTCGCTGCGGGGGCTCAGCCAGACCCGGTCATGGCAAGTAAAATACTACGAACTCTTGACGTCTAACTCAAGTTTTGTAGAGTATGGATCATCGGCAGGCGGCCACGGGAGGAAGTGTCATGACCGAAGAGCGCGTCGAATTCCGGGTCAGCCCCGACCGGTACAAGCACTGGCGGATGTCCTGCGACGGCCCGGTCGCGACCCTGGTCATGGACGTGGACGAGCAGGGCGGCCTGGTGCCGGGGTACGAGCTGAAGCTGAACTCCTACGACCTCGGCGTGGACATCGAGCTCTACGACGCGGTGCAGCGGCTGCGCTTCGAGCACCCCGAGGTGCGCGCGGTCGTGATTACCAGCGGCAAGCCGAAGATCTTCTGCGCCGGCGCGAACATCCGCATGCTCGCCGCCTCGCCGCACGGCTGGAAGGTGAACTTCTGCAAGTTCACCAACGAGACAAGGAACGGCATCGAGGACGCCACCGCCAGCTCGGGGCAGACCTATCTGGCCGCGGTCAACGGCACCGCCTCCGGCGGCGGGTACGAGCTGGCGCTGGCGTGCGATCACATCATGCTGATCGACGACAGGTCCTCGGCGGTGTCGCTGCCCGAACTGCCGCTGCTCGGCGTGCTCCCGGGCACCGGCGGGCTGACCCGGGTGTCTGACAAGCGGCACGTGCGGCGGGACCTGGCCGACTACTTCTCCACCCGGCCGGAGGGCATCGGCGGCAAGAAGGCGATCCAGTGGCGGCTGGTCGACGAGGCCGTACCGCGGCCCCGGTGGGACGAGACCGTGGCCGAACGGGCCGCTGAGCTGGCCCGCCGCTCCAGCCGCCCGGAAGACGCCGCGGGCGTCGAGCTGACCCCGCTGGCCAAGACCAGAAACGACGACGCGATCAGGTACGACCACGTCGAGGCCAGGCTGGACCGCGACGCGGGCCGAGTCGACATATCGGTAAAAGGCCCGCAAAGCGACGCGCCCGCGGACATCGTCGAGGCGACCAGCCAGGGTGCGGGCTTCTGGCCGCTGGCGATGACCCGCGAGCTTGACGACCTGATCCTGGACCTGCGTACCAACGAGCCCGAGCTCGGCACCTGGGTGTTCCGCACCGAGGGCGACCCGGCCGCGGTGCTCGCTCATGACGAGCTGCTACTGGCCGGCCAGGACGACTGGTTCGCCAACGAGGTCCTGCACTACCTCAAGCGCACGCTGCGGCGGCTGGACGTGACCAGCCGCAGCCTGATCGCGGCGATCGAGCCGGGCAGCTGCTTCGCCGGGTCGCTGCTCGAGCTCGCGCTGGCCGCCGACCGGTCGTTCCAGCTGGCCGGGGTGTTCGAGGACGACCCGGACGCCGAGCCCGCGGCCATCACCCTCGGCGACCTCAACATGGGCCCGCTGACGATGAGCAACGGGCTGACCAGGATGGCGACACGGTTCTGGGGTGACGAGGCCGGCTACGAGGCGGCCGCCAAGCGCAAGAGGGAGGCGCTGGAAGCCGACGAGGCGGCCGACCTGGGCCTGATCACCTTCGCGCCGGACGACATCGACTGGGACGAGGAGATCAGGATCGCGACCGAGGAGCGGGCCAGCTTCAGCCCGGACGCGCTCACCGGCCTGGAGGCCAACTATAGGTTCGCCGGGCCCGAGACCATGGAGACGAAGATCTTCGGCCGGCTGTCCGCCTGGCAGAACTGGATATTCAACCGGCCCAACGCCGCCGGCCCGGACGGCGCGCTGCGCCGGTTCGGCACCGGGCAGCGCGCCGCCTTCGACCGGAAGCGAGTCTGAACGATGCCAGCAAAAAATGACGGAGCGGCCGCCGACTATACAGAGAAGATCCCGAACAACGTCAGCCTGCACGAGGACCGGCGGCTCCAGCGGGCGCTGGAGTCCTGGCAGCCGAACTTCCTGAACTGGTGGCAGACCATGGGCCCGACGCTGCCGACCCAGGACGTCTACCTGCGCACCGCGGTCAACGTCGGCCGGGACGGCTGGGCGAAGTTCGGGCACGTGGCCATGCCGGAGTACCGCTGGGGGATCTTCCTGGCCGAACGCGACCCGGGCCGCCGCGTGGGGTTCGGCGAGCACAAGGGCGAGCCGGTGTGGGACAAGGTGCCGGGGGAGTACCGGGCCGAGCTGCAGCGGCTGATCGTGATCCAGGGCGACACCGAGCCCGCCTCTGTGGAACAGCAGCGCAACCTGGGCGCCACCGCGCCGAGCCTGTACGACCTGCGCAACCTGTTCCAGGTGAACGTCGAGGAAGGGCGGCACCTGTGGGCGATGGTCTACCTGCTGCACGCCTACTTCGGCCGGGAAGGCCGCGAAGAAGCCGAGGAACTGCTGCACCGCAACTCGGGCAGCCTGGACTCGCCGCGCATCCTGGGCGCGTTCAACGAGGAGACCCCGGACTGGCTGTCGTTCTTCATGTTCACCTACTTCACCGACCGGGACGGCAAGTACCAGCTCGGCACGCTGAAGGAATCCGCGTTCGACCCGCTGTCGCGGACGTGTGAGTTCATGCTCAAGGAGGAGGCGCACCACATGATGGTGGGCACCACGGGCGTGGACCGGGTGGTGCAGCGCACGGTCGAGGTGATGCGCGAGCACGACACCGACGACGTGGCCGGGCTGGGCGCGATCCCGCTGCCGGTGATCCAGAAGTACCTGAACTTCCACTACTCGGTGTCGCTCGACCTGTTCGGCGGCGATACCTCCACCAACGTGGCGAACTACTACACCGCCGGGCTCAAGGGCCGCTGGCTGGAGGACCGGCGCAAGGACGACCACAAGCTCGCCAGCGAGTCGATCATGGTGGACGCGCTGTCCGAGGATGCCAGGACTGGCGAGCAGAGCATCGGGCAGACCGAGGTCTCGGCGCTGGTCGGACTCAACACCGACCTGCGGCGCGAGTACATCTCGGACTGCCAGGGCGGCGTCAAGCGGTGGAACCGCATCCTGGAGGAGGGGGGCGTGAAGCAGCGGCTTCACCTTCCGCACGTCGCGTTCAACCGCAAGGTCGGCGCGTTCGCCGGGATCGAGGCCTCGCCGGCCGGCGAGATGCTCTCCGCGGCGCAATGGCAGCGCCGCCAGGGCGACTGGCTGCCGACCGAGGTGGACAAGACCTACGTGCGGTCGCTGATGCAGCCGGTGCACCAGCGGGGCAAGATCGCGGCCTGGATCGCCCCGCCCAGGAACGGCATCAACGGCCAGCCGTTCGACTACGACTACGTTCACCTCGCCTGAGGCCCCTCAGTGGACGCCGCGGCCGACGAGGACGCGCTCGGGCCCAGGCCACGGTGATCCTGATCCTGGCCTTGCAGTTCTCGCCCGGCGGGCAGTTCGGCGCCAGCGACAGCGTCAACTTCTACCGCGGGACTTACCGCACGACCAGCGATGGCTTCACGACCAGCGCCCTAGCCGGCACGGCGGCCGGCTACCCCGGGCACGACCCGGCCATCCTGCTGGCGATCAGCGCGATCGGGTCCTTCGGCAACGGCGCCCACGCGACGGTCACGCTGACCGCAGACCAGCTCACGGTCGGCGTCGGCTCCTACACGCTGACCTGCCAGCGCCGCAGCCCCCGGCCCGATGCCCCCGCCCCCGCCGGTACGGGCGGATAGCGTGCCCTGATAGACCTCGGCCACCGGCGCCCCTTACCACGGGCAGGTTTACGGGCTGGCTGGCTGACCCTGTTGGTTGCTCCATAGTCCGAGCGCGGCGGCAACCGCGAGAGTGAGCGCGGCGGCTGCGAACGGCGCCCGCTGGGTCGGTGCGGACCCTGGATCTCACAGGCCGCCGTCGGATTCTCGTCGCTCACTGCTATGAACGGCGGGTTTCATGACGTTCGCGGGTTCGGGGTGAAGGTTTCGCGGAGCTTGAATTTCTGGATCTTGCCGGACGGGGTCATGGGGAAGCCGTCGACGAAGACCCAGTGCTGCGGGGTCTTGTACGGCGCCAGCCGGTCCCGGCACCAGGCCCGCAGTTCGCCGGGGGCCGGGCCGGGCTGGCCGGGCACCGGGCGTACGTAGGCCGCCACCACCTCACCCCAGGAGGGGTCGGGGACGCCGATGACGACCGCCTCGGCCACGGCGGGGTGACCGAACAGGACCTCTTCGATCTCGCGCGGGTAGATGTTCTCGCCGCCCCGGATGATCATGTCTTTGATCCGGCCCTCGATGCGCAGGTAGCCGCGGTCGTCGAGGGAGGCCAGGTCCCCGGTGTGGTACCAGCCGTCGGCATCGATCGCGGTGGCGGTGGCCTCGGGGGCGTCGTGGTAGCCGCGCATGACCATGTAACCGCGGGCGCACAGCTCGCCGACCTGCCCGACAGGGACTGGCCCGCCGGCCGTGACGTCGGCGATCATGATCTCGGTCTGCGGCAGCACCACGCCGAGGGTCTCGGCCCGGTCCTGCGCTGAGTCATCCAGCTTGACCTGGGTGACCAGCGGGGAGCACTCGGTGGTCCCGAACACGATGCTGAACCTGACGCCCACCCGGGCCTCCACCTGGCGCACCAGCTCGGCGGGCACGGGGCTGCCCCCGGACACGGCCACCCGCAGCGAGGACAGGTCGCGCCGCTCGAAGTCGGGATGGCCGAGCATGGCGATCATCATCGTCGGCACGCCCGCGAAGACGGCCGCCCGTTCGGCCTCAAAGAGCTCCAGGACCAGGGCCGGGTCGAAGGCCAGCACCGGAACGTGCACGGCCAGGCTTTGCGCCGCGCCCAGCACCCCCATGGCGCAGCCGGCCGTGTGGAACAGCGGCATCGGGTTCACGTATGTCTCGCCGGGCTGCAGGCCGATGCGCTCGGCGAAAAAGCGGGCGTTGTTCGTCAGGCCCCGGTGATGCAGTTCCGCGCCCTTGGGGAAACCGGTGGTGCCCGAGGTGTACTGGATCTGCGCGATGTCGTCCGGCCTCACCTCGGGCAGCACCGCCCGCGGCGGAGCGGTGGCCAGGAACTCCGCCCATTCGGTGAAGAAGACCACCTCCCGCAGCAAGGGGACATCCGGCCGGGCCTCGGCCAGGAATTCGGCCATCGGGCTGCGGAACTGCGGGACGAGGAAGATGCCGGACGCGCCCGACTGGTTCAGCACGTACGCCAGCTCGGCCGGGCGCAGGGCCGGGTTGACGGTCACCAGGACCAGCCCCGCCAGCGCGGCGGCGTATTCCAGGATCACCCATTCGGGCAGGTTGGGCGCCCACACGGCGACCCGCTCGCCGGGCGCGTACCGGGCGGTCAGCGCGGCGGCCGCTCGCTCGGCCTCGGCCAGCAGCTCGGCGTACGTCCAGCGCCTGCGCGCGCCCTGCTCTGGTACGCCGGCGACCATGGCCGGCATCTGCGGCCCGGCGGCGGCCGCCGCCCGCAGCACCCCGCCGACCGTGGTTTCCCGCACAGGCTCGGTCGTGTCGGCCGGCCAGTAGGACGTCGCCGCCGTGGTCATGGGACCCTCCTCGGTGCGTAGCTCACCGCCGTGAACGGCCAGGCGGTTCTGAGCCACCCGGAAACGGCCTGGTACAGGGGAACGTCGAGGCCGGCCCGGTCGGCGCGGACCCAGGACCTGACCTCTGCCTCGTCCGCGCCGGGGTAGATGTAGACGCAGCCGATGATCTCGGCGCCGTCGCCCGCCAGGACCGTGTAGGTGAACCCCGAACGGCTCGCGAAGTCCTCGGCGTGCCGCCGCAGGTCGGCCAGGTTCTCGGCCAGCGTCATCTCCGGCCTGGGCCATGACCAGCCACCGAAGCCGGGCGTCGACCTGATGTGATCGATGCTCGACATCCAGGCCCGGTAGTCGCCGTCGTTGTGCTCCGGCCCCAGCGGCACCAGGCGGAACGAGTCCGTGACCAGTTCGCCGGGGACCGCGAAGTCGCCGGGCACGAAGGCTGCGCTGTCGCTCATCAGGCCACGTTAACGGTCGGGGACGGCAGCGGTCGTGCGCATGGCCAGCCACACCTCGGCCAGGGCCTCGGTCGACGCCAGCGAACGGCCGCTGATCTGCTCGAACCGGCGGATCCTGTAGAGCAGCGTGTTCGGGTGGATGTGCAGCGCCCGGGCCGCCCGGTCGGTCTGGCGGTCGTGCTCGAGCCAGACCCGGACCGAGGGCACCAGGGCGCCCTCGTGCACCGCGTCGTACTCGAGGACGGCGCCGAGCACCTGCCCGACCAGGGCCTGCAGTTCCGCGGTCTCGCTGGTCAGCCACTTCTCGGTCCGGTCCTCGCCGTAGCTGACGACGGCCCGGCCCGCCTCGGTGGCGCGGGCCAGCGCCCACCGGGCCTCCCGCCGGGCCACCACGACCGATGAGCCGGCCGCGAACGGCCGGCTGAAGCCCACGGCCGCGTCCAGCGCGCCGGCCAGCACGGTCGCGGCCGGCTCGCCGTCCTGGACGAGCACGAGCAGTTCGTCTTGCTGCCGCACGATCAGGTGGGCCTGCCCGGCCGCGGCGAGCGCGTCCGCCGCCCGGTCGTCATCGGCCCGGGTGACCGCCAGCCGCAGCCGGCGGTCGACGGCGAATCCGTTCGCGGTGAGCCGCCTGCTGACCACCGCCTGGTCCAGCAGGCCCTGCAGCATCTCCGACAGCGTCTCGGCGCCCTCCCGGCGCAGCATCTCCCGCTCGTGCGCCAGCATCGACAGCTGCAGCGCGGCCACGGTGGCGATGTGCTGCACCACGGATACCCCGGCGGGGGCCGCGTCGGGGGACTCCATGGCCAGGATGTAGCCGGCCGTGCCGCGCGGGCCGGTGACAGGCAGGACGTACCCGCCCGGCACGGTCGGCGGGCTGGTGACCGTGCTCGGGATCAGGTCGGCGTACTCGGGCGGCGGGACCTGCAGCCCGTCGAGCAACCGGGTCCGGCGCAGGGTACACGCGTACAGCGAGTACCCGGAGAGGCGCTCGAGGCGGGCGAAGATCTCCGCGCCGCTCAGGTTCCCCGCGGCCAGCCACTGGACCGCGCCGAACACCTGAAGCTGCGCGTTGAGCCGCTGACCCCCCTCACCCTGGACGGCGGCCGCGACCTCCTGCGAGATGGCCATGAACGGCATCGGGATCGGCACCTCGACCACCGGGAAGCCGCGCTCGCCCGCGGTGTCCAGGAAGGCCGCCGTCAGCGGCGGCGCGAACATGCCCTCCGACACCGCCAGGCAGGCCACCCCGGCGTCGTCCAGCCGCTCGAGGTAGGCGCGCTGGCCGCCGGCGCTGCGCGGCAGCGCCATCCCCGTCGTCATGATCATCTCGGAGCCGAACAGCCAGGGCGTCGGGTCCTCGAGCTCGCTGACATGCGCCCACGCGACCCGGCGCGCCGTGCCCGACTCGCCGGCCAGCAGCCGGAGCTGCAGCGCGGGGGAGCGGAGCAGGTCCTCGACCGTGACGAGGCCTTGAGGCACACCGCTCAGCGTAGGTTGTGCTGGAAACCAAAGACAAGCGGCGAATTCGTGTACGTCACTGTTGCCCCGCCCGGCCAGCCCGGCTGATACTCGGCCCCATCGGCAGCCGAGGAAGGAGTGGCCATGGCGACCATCGAGGAGCCCCTGGGCACGGAGGCTCGCCCCCGCCTGGCCCGTGGCGCGCTCAGCCTGTTCGACACGCTGTCCTCGACGCTGGCCAACCTGGCCCCGGTCGAGGGGATCTTCCTGTCGATCACGCTGGTCGTGGTGGCCATGGGGTCCCAGGCGCCGTGGGCGTTCCTGGTCGCCGGGGTGGCGATCCTCGCCACCGGGAACACCATGTCGCAGTTCTCGCAGACCATCCCGAGCGCCGGCTCGTTCGTCACCTTCATCGGCCGCGGGGTCGGCGCCAAGGCCCCCAGGACCGGCTCGGCGCTGGCCGGCCTGTCGTACTACCTGCTGATGATCTGCTACCCGGTCACGGTGGCCGCGGTCGTGGTGTTCATGGGGTCGTGGGTGGCGGCGCTGTTCAACTGGGGCAACGCCGGGTGGCTGGCCGTCACGCTGGCCGGGCTGGCGCTGGCCGTCCCGCTGCTGCTGCGCGGCGTGGTCATCTCCGCGCGGGCGTCGTTCATCATGTTCTGCAGCGAGGCCCTCGGGCTGATCGTCTTGTCGGTGGTCGTCCTCGCGCTCGTCCACGGAAACCACCTCGGCGCGCCGTTCCACGCCAACGGCGGCTCGCCCGGCGGGTTCCGTGGCCTGGTCGGCCTGACCTTCGCGCTGGCCGTGTCCGGCTTCATCGGCTGGGAGAACTCCGGCGCGCTGGCCGAGGAGTCACGCAACCCCAAACGGTACATCCCGATCACCGTCTACAGCTCGGTCGCGATCATCACCTTCCTGTACGTGCTGTCCAGCTGGGCCGCCGTCGCCGGATACGCCGACTGGAAGGGCACCGTGACCGGCGTCAACTTCCTCGGCAGCTTCAACGAGGCGGCGCCCTTCCTCGACCTGTCCCGGCACTTCAGCCACTGGTTCGACTGGTTCATCGGCCTGGTCGGCTTCACCAGCTCGTTCGGCTGCTTCATCGCCGCCGCGAACTCCCAGACCCGGATCACGTTCAACGGCGCGCGGGCCGGGCTGCTGCCGCCCCGGATGGCCACGGTGAGCCGCACCAAGGTCCCGTGGGCCTCGGTCTGCATCTACACCGGGCTGACCGTCCTGCTCGTGGTCATCCCGTACTTCACGATGCACGGCAACGCCGTCTCGATCTTCTCCGACGAGGCGGGCATCGGCACCGTGCCGATCCTGATCGTCTACCTGCTGGCCAACGTCGCCCTGCCGCTGCACATCCTGGCCACCGACAGGACCGCGTTCCGGCCGCTCAAGCACGTGGTCATCCCGCTGGTCGGCTCCGCCGTGCTGGTCTACGGGATCTACGAGTTCGTCCAGCCCAGCCAGCCGCCGCCCGCCAACGTGTTCTGGGCCTGGATCCTCGGTATCGTGATCGTCGCGGCGATAGCCACGGCCATCGTCTACCTCCGGCGTCCCGATACGCTGCGGCGCGCGGCCACCGCGGGCCCGGAGCTCGTCATGGAGGACGCCAGGTGAGCGAGACCGGCGAGCCGATCCGCGGGCCCATCGACACCACCAAGACCCCGCGGTTCGCCGGGCCGCCCACGTTCGCGCTGCTGCCGCGCCGGGATGAGGTCGGGCACTGTGACGTGGCCATCGTCGGCGTGCCGTTCGACAGCGGGACGTCCTACCGGCCCGGCGCGCGCTTCGGGCCCGCCGCGGTCCGCCAGGGCTCGCGGCTGCTGCGCCCCTGGCACACCGCCCTCGACGTCGCGCCGCTCACCGCGCAGCAGGTCGCCGACGCCGGGGACATCGCGTGCAACCCGTTCGACATCAAGGAAGCCGTCGACCAGATCGAGGCGGGCGCGGGCGCGCTGCTGGAGGAAGCCGGCCGCCTGCTGGCGATCGGCGGCGACCACACCATCGCGTATCCGCTGCTGCGGGTGGCCAGGCGGCGGTTCGGGCCGGTCGCGCTGGTGCACTTCGACGCGCACCTCGACACGTGGCAGACGTACTTCGGCGCGCCGATCACCCACGGCACGCCGTTCCGGCGCGCCGCGGAGGAAGGCTTGTTCCTGGATGGCCACAGCATGCACGTCGGCATCCGCGGCCCCGTGTACGCCCGCCGTGACCTGGAGGAGGACGCCGAGCTCGGCTTCCGGATCGTGCACGCGGCCGAACTCGAGCGCATCGGGGTGGACGGCGTGGTCGACCGGATCCTGCAGCGCGTGGGCGACGCGCCGCTGTACATCTCGATCGACATCGACGTGCTCGACCCGGCGCACGCCCCCGGGACAGGCACCCCGGAGGCCGGCGGCCTCACCTCCAGGGAACTGCTCGGCATCCTGCGCGGCCTGGCCGGGAAACCCCTGGTCGGCGCCGACGTCGTGGAGGTCTCGCCCGCCTATGACCACGCCGAGATGACCACCGTGGCCGCCGCGCACGTCGGCTTCGAGCTCCTGGCCCTGATGCTGCTCGGCCGCGCCTAGAAACTGTTCCCGGCCACAGCTGTATCAAGAATCCGCGGCGGCTCCTCCGTCAGAAGAGGTAGACCAGGAACGACCCGTCATCATCGCCTGACGCGAGGAGCCGAGATGCACGGCGGCGGTTTGGCACTCACGACACTGGTCGACACGGCCCGGGCCTGGCGCGCCGACCCCGGCGATGCGCGTGTGCTCGTGTTCACGGCGCCCGCGCTCGAGCTGGAGCTAGAGGTGATGTCCGACCGGGTGGTCGGCCAGATAGTCCCGCCTGGGCCGGGGGAGATCCAGGTGGAGACCGGCGCCGGGGTCATCGCCCGCTCCGACGCCGACGACGTCGGCTTCTTCGAGCTCGCCGGCCTGCCGCACGGCCCGGTCCGGCTGCGCTGCGACACTCCCGCGGGGCGGCTGGTCACCGACTGGGTGTGCCTGTGACCTGGGCCAGCTCAGGTCCCGAGCGCGATGAACGAGTACGCCGTCGCGCGGGCGACGTGATCGTCCCCGACCGCGTTCCTGGCCAGGGTCAGCGCCGCGGCCAGGTCGGACCCGGCCCGCAGGTGGTCGTGCAGGGCGGTCATGAGGGGGACCGTGGCCGGGTCGTTGACCGGGACCACGCTGGCCACCACCCCGGCGGAACCGAGCGAGATGAACGCGCTGACCAGGCCGAGGAGCTCGTCGGCGCCGACCGCCACGCCGACGGCGGAGCTGCAGCTGGACAGGACGATCCGGTACGGGGCCTGCTTGAGCCGCTCCAGGTCGTAAACGGTCAGCGGGCCGTCGTCGAGCTCGATCGCGGAGAACAGCGGGCTGTCACCGCGGAACGTGCCGTGCGCCGCCATGTGCACCAGCCACGCCCCGTCCATGGCGGCCATCACCCGCTCCGCCGTCGCCCCGCCGTCGGTCAGGACGACGGCGTCCGGATACCGGGTGACCAGATGACGGACCTCCGCGTGGCCGGTGACCAGCCTCGGGCCGCCGACCAGGACGACCCGGTCGTCCTCCGGGCGGGCCGCGCGGCGCGCCCGGAGCCAGGCGGACGCCGACGGCGTGACGGCCGTGGGCCGCTCCCGCAGGGACGGCAGCATGCCCCAGGGCACCGCGTGCAGTTTGCCGGTCGGCACCACGACCAGCGGCCCGCCGCGGAGCAGCCGGACCGACTCGCCGAGCAGGTTGGCTTCGAGGCGACGGCCGATCTCGGTGAGATCGAGCCGGTAGGTCCCGCGGCCGGAGCCCTCGCGCCGCAGCGCGAACAGAGCGTGAGCCAGCGAGTGAGTAGCTGCCCGGGTCGGGCCCACGTGCACCAGGTGCAGCCGCCCCGCGGTGATCACGACGGCGTACAGCTCGCCGTTGACGTCGGTGAGTTCCAGCAGGTCGACGTCGCCCAGCCGGCCGAGCAGGTCGGCCGTGCGGAACGCTTCGGCCTCGCCCGTCGCCACCGCCGGGGTGTGCAGCACGCGCTGGCGCACGGCGGCTTCGAGCCTGCGGCGTTCCCGTTCCAGCGCGGGCGGGGCGCCCCGGGTGTCGAGGGCGGTGTCCAGGCGCGCGGCCACGTTGCGCAGGGCGGCGAGGTCGGCCACCAGCGCGCTGTCGGCCGACGGCCGCACCGGGGTCACCCGGAGCACGGTGCCGCGCCAGCGCTCGCTCCATTGCAGGAACAGCCGGGCGTCTCCCCGGCGCACCGCGTGCCGCAGGGCCATCTCGGCCAGCTGGGCACCGTTGGCGGTGGCCAGCGTGCGCAGCTCGGTGGCGCCCAGGGTACGCAGGTGCAGGTCGAGCACGGCCAGGCCGCGGTCGCACGCGGCCAGCATGCCCCGCCAGCGCCCTTCCGCCTCGCACCACGTCGCCTGGGCCAGCCAGCCGACGCTACGGGTGCGCAGGTGGCCCCGGTGCCGGGCGTTCGCGGCGGATCGCAGGTGCCGGGCCGCCTCGTCGCGCCGGCCGCGCGCCAGCGCCAGGCGGCCGGTGAGCAGGTGGGCGTCCACGGCCCGCGCGGGATCCAGCTCGTCCAGCCGCGCGGTCACCCGTCGGGCCGCCTGCAGCAGCGCGGCCGGCCAGTCGCTGCCCGCGGAGGACCGGCACAGCAGCAGGACCAGCTCGGCGCGGGCGGCCCACCACGGGCGCCGCTGGCGGCGGAACAACCGCAGGGCCTCGCCGCTACGCTCCTGCGCGAGGCCGAGGTCGCCGGTGGCGAAGGCGGCCAGCGCCGAGGAAAACAGCAGCTCGGCGCGCCTGGTCGCCGAGCCGTGGTCCCGCTCGATCGTGGACACCGCCGTGTTGACCTCGCTCAGCGCATCCCGGGCCAGGCCGGCCGCGAGCAGCACCGTGCACTTGTTGACGAAGAGTTCGGCCTCGAAGGTACCCAGCTGGTCGTACAGGATCTGGGCGGAATCGAGGTGGGCGAGCGCGGTGGGAAGGTCACCGCGGGCGTGCGCGGCCAGTCCTCTTTCCTGCCGCGCGGAGGCGTATTCCAGCTGCTGGCCGCATTCGGCGTACAGCCTCTCGGCCCGGGCGTAATCCCGGTCGGCCCGCTCGATATCGCCGATGGCGAGGTAAACCGCCGCCCGCCAGACCACGGCGCGTGCTTCCCACACCAGGTCGCCCGCCCCAGCCAGCAGGTCGACGGCGGCCCGGGCGTCCCGCAGAGCCTCGGCGTTCCGGCCCAGAACCCAGAGGGCGTTGACCCTGCGGACGAGGATCCGGCCCGCGGGGACGCCGCCGCTGCGCTCCAGCAAGGCGTCCAGGGCCGACAGGCCGCGGCGCGGCTGCCCGGCCAGGACCCAGGCCATGCCCAGGCTCGCGGCGATGTCGGTTTCCCGGCCCCGATCCCCGGCCTGGCGCGCGAGCCGGCGTGCCTGCCTGAACTCCGCGATCGCTTCGCGAATGTCGCCGAATTCCCTGAAGACCAGGCCGGCCGCCTGGTGCGCGACCGCGGCCTGCGACGCCGTCGGGTTCCCGGCCAGCGCCGCACGGGCGGCAGCGAAGGCATCCGATGGCCGCGATAGGGCCAGCGCTAGCAGCTTGTCCGGCTCCCAGGCCACCGGATCGGCGTCAGAGACGGACGACACCTTACGAATCGTATTTTGCGCTTCATCATTCCGTCGAGACCATTACCTGACCCGAGGGGAATACACATGCCTGTCGATGAACGAATGAGAGCCCAGACCCGGCTGATCCTGGACGGCCATCCCGGCGCCGCGGCGTACCCCGCCGCCGAACACTGGGACGACGTCGACGACGTGGACTATCTCTACCGTGAGTACGCGATCCTGGTCCGCGAGGCAGACGCCGTGCGGGTGACCGAGGCGCTGGGGCGGATCCTCGAAGATTCCGGCTGGGGAGACGTCCCGGAGGGGAACGCGCGGCAGATTCAGCGCGAGCCGGTGAGCAGCGGCCTTGTCCGCCTGACCGTTCCGCAGACGCCGGCGCTGGTGCCGGACCTGGTCGGCCGGCTCGACGAGGCCGTCGGGCGGGGGGTGGCCAGGCCAGAGCACAAGGTATACGTGTGCCCGCATTCCTGCCCGGCGACCGAGCCCATGGAGCTGTCACCCGGTATCGAGGCTCCCGTCCCGCCCCCGAGCGCGGACGGGGCGGACGACGGTGACGGCGTGTCCGTCAGCGTCGTGGACACCGGGCTGATCCCGAACGCCGGCCTGCGCCATCCCTGGCTCGCCGGCGTGCGGGGGGCAATGGAAAACCCGTACGCCGATCACCACGGCGAGGCGGTGATAGCGCCGTACGCCGGCCACGGGACGTTCGTCGCCGGGATCCTGCGCTGTGTGGCGCCCCGCGCCTCGGTCTTCGTGGAGCGGGCGTTCGACATCGCGGGCGCGGACTACGAGACTCACCTGGCGGCCAGCCTGGAGCACGCCCTGGACCGGGACCCGGACATCCTGGTGTTCACCTTCACCTCCTCGACGCACCGCGACCAGTCCCTGCACACCTTCGACGACCTGTACGAACGGCGCATCCGCCACATGAAGGGGATGGTCGTGCTCGCGCCCGCGGGCAACGACGGGGCGTCACGCCGGATGTGGCCGGCCGCCCATCCGGGGGTGATCGGCGTCGGCGCCCTGGCCGCGAACGGGCAGGAACGCGCGCGCTTCACCAACTACGGCAGGTGGGTCGATGTCTACGCGCCAGGCGAGGATCTCGTCAACGCCTTCCCCGAGGGAACCTACGTGTGCCACGAGCCGCCCGTGGGGGAGCGCAGGCAGTTCCGCGGAATGGCCACGTGGAGCGGGACGTCGTTCTGCACCCCGGTGGTCGCCGGGCTGATCGCCGCCCGGATGTCCCGGACCGGCGAGAACGCGCAGCAGGCCGCGGATACCCTGCTGCGATTCGCGCGCAGCCAGGCGATCCCCGGCGTCGGCGCGGTCCTCTACCCGGGCCAGGCCTCATGCGAGCCCAGCCCGGGCCTGTCCTGAGTTAGCCGGCCGCCTTCCGGGCGGACAGAAGGCGGCCAACTCCGGTCAGGGTCACCGGCACGCGTGCATGTAGCGCGCAGAACCCGTGGAGGCGAGCGCGCAGAACCCGTGGAGGCGAGATGGAGGCCTCAGCTGGCCTCGATCCTGGGGTAGGCCGGCTCCCACATAGCCTGGCGCACCCGCTCGGGCAGGCCTTCGGGCGGCACGTCGGACAGTCCCTCGGTGCGGGCGGCCCGCGCCACGGCGACCGCGACCTCAGCGGACACCGCGCGCAAGCTGGTGACCGGGGGCAGCACGGCGGCGCCCGGGGCGGCGGCGTCGGACAGCCCGGCCAGCGCGTGGGCCGCGGCGGCCAGCATGCCGTCGCTGACGCGGCGGGCCCGGCTGACGGTCACGCCGAGCCCGAGGCCGGGGAAGATCAGCGCGTTGTTGGCCTGGCCGATCTGGTACCGGACACCGCCGTAGTCCACCGGAGGGAACGGGCTGCCGGTCGCGATGAGCGCCCGCCCGCCGGTCCAGGCGATGAGGTCGGCGGCCTGGGCCTCCGAATGCGAGGTCGGGTTGGACAGCGGCATGATGACGGGCCGGGCGGCGTGCGCCGCCATCTCGGTGACGATCTGCTCCGAGAACGCCCCGGGCTGCGTCGAGGTCCCGATCAGCATGGTGGGCCGGGTGCGGCTCACCACCTCGGCCAGGCCGATGCGGCCTTCCCCGTCCCGCCCCCAGCTGGCCACTTCCGCCGCGGGCCGCGCGTAGGGGACCTGGAAGTCCCGCAGCGTCCCGGGGTAATCGCTGGTCAGCAGGCCCTTGCTGCCCAGCGCGTAGAACCGTGCGGTGGCTTCGTCCGGACGCAGGCCGTCGTCGATCATGACCTGGCGCAGCGCGTCGGCGATCCCGATCCCGGCGGTGCCCGCGCCGTGGATCACCACGGTCTGATCGCGCATCGCCGTCCCCGCGGCGCGGGTCGCGCACAGCGCGGCGGCCAGCACCACGGCGGCGGTGCCCTGGATGTCGTCGTTGAAGGTGCAGCAGGCGCCGGCGTACTTGAGCAGGATGCGGCGGGCGTTGCCGGCGCCGAAATCCTCCCAGTGCAGCATCGCGTTCGGGAACAGCCTGGTGGCGGTCGCTACGTAGGCCTCGATCAGCCGGTCGTACCGCTCGCCCCGGACCCGGGGGTGCCGGTGGCCCAGGTACATGTCCTCGGCCAGCAGGCTCTGGTTGTCGGTGCCGGTGTCCAGCACGACCGGGATGACCCGGCGGGGATGCAGCCCGGCCGCGGCGGTGTAGACGGCCAGTTTCCCGGCGGCGATCGCGATGCCGCCGACACCCCAGTCGCCGATGCCCAGGATGCCTTCTGAGTCGGTGGCTACGATCAGGTCGACGTCGTCCGAGCCAAGCCCGTAGTTGCGGAAGGCCGTCTCCACCTGGTCGGGATGGTCCACCGACAGGTACACCCCGCGCGGACGGCCGTATTCGAGGCTGTACCGCTCGATCGCGGTGCCTACCGTCGGGGTGTACACGATCGGCAGCATCTCGTGGATGTGCTCGGTCAGCAGCCGGTAGAACAGCACCTCGTTGCGGTCCCGCAGGTTGCCCAGGTACAGGTTCTTGGCCAGGTCGTCGGGCTGGCGCCGATACTGCGCGTAGACCCGCCGCAGCTGCCCCTCGATCGTCGACACGCCCTCGGGCAGCAGGCCGGTCAGCCCGAGTTCCTCCCGTTCGGCCAGCGTGAACGCGGTGCCGCGGTTCAGCAGCGGCGAGGAGAGCACTGAAGGGCCCCGCAGCCGTACCCGCGCCACCATGCCCTCGGGTGTCCAGGCGAGCTCAAACGGACGGTCCGACATCACATCACCTCGAGTCCCGGCCAACATGCGTGAGCCAACAACTAACACAAGAAAGATCTCTTGTGCACCGAACGGCCGTGGCGCGTGCACCCGATCTTGCCCCGAGCCCGGCGGCGGGAGAGGCTGGAGCAGTCATGTCAGGGGCATTCATTATCGGAGCCGGGCCGGGTATCGGCATGTCGGTGGCGCGCAGGTTCGCGGCCGCGGGGATGCCGGTCGGGCTCGTCGCGCGCACCACGGCGAGCAACGGCAGCACGCGCGCGGCCGTAGCCGCCGCGGGTGTCACGGTGGCCGGCGCGACCGCCGACGCCGGGCAGGATGACCAGCTCACGGCGGCGCTCGACGCGCTCACCGGGCAACTCGGCGTTCCGGACGCGCTGATCTACAACGCGGGCCTGATCCGGCGAGACCGGCCCGGCGAGCTGAGCCGCCAGCAGCACGTCACCGCGTACGCGATCAACGTCCTCGGCGCCTTGACCGCCGCCGTCCACCTGGCGCCCGCGATAGCCGAGGCGGGCGGCGGCACCATCCTGATCACCGGCGGAATGCCCGAACCGGACCCGGCGGTCACCAGCCTGTCGCTGGGTAAGGCGGGGGTGCGGGCGCTGACGAAGCTGCTGGCCGCGGAGTACGGGCCGTCCGGCGTCCACGTGGCGACCGTCACCGTGGCCGGCGCTGTGGCGCCGGGGAGCCGGTTCGACCCTGACCGCATCGCGGAGTACTACTGGCGCCTGCACGCCCAGAGCCGGGGCGCCTGGGAGCACGAAGTCGTATTCACCGGCTAGCCAGCCCTCTTTCCGGCTTGCGGAAAGCGGACGGCCGGTGATGAAATGATTACGGCGATGAGGCTCGCCGGAGGCTGGCATGGGTGGCCCTTCGATCGAGGAGTGGGAGCAGGCTTTCGGCGCGGACCTGCGGCCCCATCTGATCCCGGCCGGGCTGCCTGACGCGCCGATGCCACCGTCCGGCCTGGACCGGCTGCCGCCAGGCGCCCGCGCCGCGCTGAGCGCGGGCATAGGGCGTTACGGCCCGGAGGACCTGCTGATCCTACCCCCCGCCGCACGCCACGCCGGCCCGCTGCGGCGCCGCTTCGTGTACACCCCGCCGTGCGTCCTTGGCGTGGGGGAGCGGGCCGTGGCGCTGTGGGTGCTGGCGCCGCCCGAACCCGGCATCCGGGTCATGGTGCCGTTCGGCGAGATCGCCGCGATCCGCCGGCATACCCGCGGAACGGCCCGGCAGCTGCTGGTCACCGGGTCGGCGGCCCGGCTGCCCGTACGGTACGACGTGGCCGGCGACGCCGGGATGAACGCGCTGATCCGCCGCCTGCGGCGGCGGGCCGTGGGCCATCCGGCCCCGGTTCCGGCTCCGGTCAATGGGCAGCGGACCCGGTTCACCGGCCGCGGCCGGCCCGCCTGGGACCTGGCCGTTCTGCCGCTGGACCCGGCCGACCATGTCGCCGCGGCCGGCTCGGGCCGTGCGTGCCTGATCGCGGTCACCCCGTACGAGCTGATCGTCCTGCGGTCCAGGCGATCCGGTGGCGCCACCGATGCGCTGCTCGTCCCGCGCCGCGCCGTCCAGCAGGCCAGCGTGCGGTCCGGGTCGCTGCTGCTGCGCAGCGCCGGGGTGGACCTGCACGTCAGGCTGCGGTCCAGGAAGACGGCCGCGACCGCCGCGGCCTGGCTCGAGCAGGTGCTCGGCCATCACGACCGGAGCGGCACAAGCTCCTGACCAGGCCGGGCGTGCACACGGCGCCGCGGCGGGACACCCAGCCCGTTCGGCACGAAGATCAGCGCCAGAACCCCGAACGGCGGCCGCCGGTCCGTACGGGCCTGGTCAGTCGAAGGCGGGCTTGCGGTCCCGGCTCCGCTTGAGCTCGAAGAAGCCGTCCGTCGCGGTCACCAGCGCCACCCCGTCCCACAGCCGCCCGGCGGCCTCGCCGCGCGGCGCGGGCGTGACGACCGGGCCGAAGATGGCGTGGCCGCGGATGCGGATCACCGGGGTGCCCACGTCCAGCCCGACGTCGTCGAACGCCTCGTTGTGGGAGTCCTTGATGAACTGATCGAGTTCGGTACTCGTCGCGGCGCTGGCCAGCGAGTCGGGCAGCCCGGCCTCGGCCAGGGCCTCCGGGATCACCTCGGGATCCTCCCGGCGCCCCTGGACGTGGAACCGCGTGCCGATCGCGGTGTACAGCGGGCCGAGGACGCCGGGGCCGCTGTGCTTGGCCGCGGCGGCGCAGACCCGGATCGGGCCCCAGGCCCGGCTCATCCGTTCCAGGTACTCCTCGGTCAGGCCCTTGCCCTCGTGCTGGACCAGGTTCAGGTAGGCCAGCGACATGATCCGCCACTCAGTCCGCACCGGCCGCACCTGCTCCACCTCCAGCATCCAGCGGGAGGTGATCCAGGCCCAGGGGCACAGCGGATCGAACCAGAACTGCACGTCTTCCAGCGGCTGTCCCGTCACGACCGCCGCAACAGCGCGCCGCGCGCGGGTATTCCCTCTCCCGGCGGACCGGGACCGGCTACAGGACCGCGCTGGCGAGCAGCCCGACCTGGTCGGGCGAGGCGGTGGTCGGCACGAAGATGAGCTCGTCACAGCCGGCCGATGCGAACGCCGCGGCGTAGCCCTTGACCATCTCGGTGCTGACGGCGGCGCCCGCCGCGATCTGCCGGGCGACGTCGCCGAGCCAGTTGTAGTAGTGCAGGAGATAGTTGTCCGCCTGGTCGCGGGCGCCGGACCCGAGCGCGAAGTAGGCGAGCGAGAGCTTGCGCGGCCTACCCCGCCGGCCCGCCTCCTGCCAGGCCGCCTCGACGCCGGCCGCGGCCTCGGCGAACATCTCCGGCGTGCCGCCGCCCATGATCCACCCGTCGCCGAGCAGCGCGACCCGGCGGAAAGAGGCCTTGGCCGTGCCGCCGAGGATGAGTTCGGGACCGCCGCGCCGCACCGGCTCGGGGCCGATGGCGCCCGCGTAACCGTAGCGCGCGCCCGACCAGATCCGCTTCATCTCGGTCAGTTGCTGGTCCAGGCGGCGGCCCTTGCCTTCGGTCGGCAGCGCGCTGGCGGCGAAGTCGTCGTCGCGCCCGCCCAGCCCGAGGCCGAGCACCAGGCGCCCGCCGGAGAGCCGGTCGAGCGAGGCCGTCTGCTTGGCGAACAGCGCGGTGTTGGAGTACAGCGGCGCCAGCAGCACGCTGGTGGTCAGCCGGATCCGGCTGGTGACCGCCGCGGCCGCCGACAGGGCGACCAGTTCCTCGTAGTTCGGATAGACGAGCCGGCCGATGGTGCCCAGGGTGCTGAACCCGGCTTCCTCGGCGAGCTTGGCCCAGTCGATGAGCCTCCTGCCCTCGGTCCCCGGCACCGTGTTGGGCAGGCCGATTCCGATATCCACGCGCTACCTCCGCTGGCGTCATCGTCGGACGGTTCAGGTGTGCACCTTCAAGCAATCCAAGCACGGGCGGGGCGGAGCCCGGCTAGGACCCGGCTGGCGACCAGCGGCTGACGGTCAGCCGGGAGAAGCCGGAGACGGCGTCGATGTCGAACCGGGACCGGGCGGCAGCCCAGCCGGGCGGGGTCAGCACCGTGCCGCCCGCCACCCCGGTCAGGTTCTGGTCGTCGACCGACACGGACGACGCGCCGCCGCCCACCGTTACCTGGGCTGGCACCCCGCCCGGGAGGCTGAGCAGGAACTGGCTCACCCCGCCGGCCAGCAGGAACGGCAGCGTACCCGGGGGCCTGGCCCCGCCGCCGGCCCCCGCCACCGCGGCCACCGCGGTCGCGACCGCCGTCACGAGCCGCCGCCGGGTAACAAAGCCGGGCATAGGTCTACCCTAGGGCGTCCGGGGCGGGCCCGGCGCGGACGACGGCGGCACGACAGAAAACGGTCAGATGTTGCCGCGGGCCATGCCGATCAGGCGGTCGAGCACCGCCCCGTCGCTGACCCGCAGCCCGTCGTGCTCGTACTCGCTCGTCACCCAGGCCCGCAGACCACGGATGGCCTGGGCGGTCTGCACCGAGAACTCGCGGTCCACGTACATGTCGTTGTAGTAGACGGCGGCCGCCACAGGCACCTCGTTGGCCGCGAGCCGCACCGGGTCGTACAGCGGCGGCCAGTCATCGCGTTCGGCCAGGATGTCGGCGGCCTCGCGCAGCGGGCGCAGCACCGGGTCGGCGTCGATCATCCACGGGTAGATCATCTCGCCGGTGAAGTACAGTGGATCGGCGCCCGCGTCGAACTCGGCGAACTCCGCCCGGATCCGCTGCGCGGACCACCGGGTCGCGAACCCCTGGGCGTACGACGCTTCGTGCAGCAACGCGTACAGCGGCCCGGCGGCGAAACTGAGCTTGTCCGTCACCGCGTACAGGAAGGCGTCGGAAAGCTCGTCGTCCGCGAACGGGTTCTCGAGCAGGTAGTGCAGCGCCTGGCTGCCGTCGCCCTGGCCGAGCAGGGCTCCGGTCGACTGGAGCGCCTCCACCGACAGCAACGCGCCGTCCGGCCGCCGGACGTCGTGCTCAGCCAGGTAGTCGGCCACCCGCCGGGCCAGGTCAGCATCGTCCGGGTACCGCTCGTAGTACGCGGCGTTCCTGGCGGCCACCGTGGAGTACGTGTGCCGGTAGACGTCATCCGCGGTCACGGTCAGCCCGGGCAGCCCGCCGGTGATGAACGCCTCCCTGACGCCGTGCGGGGCGAACGACAGGTAGGTGACGGTGCACATGCCGCCGAAGCTCTGCCCGAGCACGCTCCACGGCTCATCGGTCAGCTCGCGCCTGATCAGCTCGGCATCGAGCACGATGCTGTCGGCGCGGAAGTGCGTCAGGTAGTCGGCCTGGGCCTGGGCCGGCCCGAGCCGGGCCAGGGTCTGCCGGGTCGCAGGGGTGGACCGGCCGGTGCCGCGCTGGTCCAGCAGCAGGATCCTGTAATCCTCGAGCGCCCGGTTCAGCCAGGACTCCCGGCCCGCCGGCCGGTAGGCCCCGAAGCCAGGACCGCCCTGCAGGAACAGCAGCCAGGGCAGGTCCGCGTCGGCCTTGTCGGCGGCGGTCACCTCCCGGGCGAACACCTCGATCTGCTCGCCGTCAGGCCGCTGGTGGTCGAGCGGGACGGCGAAGAACCGGTCGGTCAGCACGGTGCCCGGGTGGCGGAAGGTGGTCACGGTCCGACGGTACCGTGCTGGCCGCGAGTAGGGTCGTCCGCATGGGAAGCGGAATCCGGCCGGTCAGCGTGGCCGAGCGGCGGGCGCGGCTGGCGGTCCGCCATCATCTTGGGGTGCGGGCCAGTACGGCCGCCGGCGCCGTGACGGACATCGTCGCGTTGCACGGCACCGACCCGGCCTCGGTCTACCTCTCGGTCAGGGCCCGTACCACCGATGTCGACATATCGGCCATCGAGCATGCCCTGTACACCGAACGCACGCTGGTGCGGATGCTCGGCATGCGCCGGACGGTGTTCGTGGTGCCGGCCGGCCTGGTGCCGCTGATCCAGGCCGCCTGCACCGACCAGATCGCCGAACGCCTCCGCAGGCAGCTCATCCAGGTCGTGCAGGAAGCGGGCATCGCCCCGGACGCGGCGACCTGGCTCAAGGAGGTGGGCGAGGCCACCGTGCGCGGGCTGGCCGCCCGCGGCTCGGCGACCGGCGCGGAACTGGCCAGGGACGAGCCGCGGCTGCGCACGCAGATCATGGCGGCGCAGGACAATCCTTACGGCGGGGCGATAAACCTGACCACCAGGCTGCTCACGCTGCTCTCCGCCGAAGGGCTCATCGTGCGCGGCCGCCCGCGCGGAGGCTGGACCTCCACGCAGTTCACCTGGTCCGCCGCCGACCGGACCGAGCTGTCGGCCGACGTCGCGCGAACCGAGCTGGCCCGGCGCTGGCTGCTCGCGTTCGGCCCGGCTCAGGCCGCCGACCTGCAGTGGTGGACCGGCTGGACCGCCGGGCAGGTCAGGCAGGCACTGAGCCAGCTCGAGGTGACCGAGGCCGGCCTCGGCGGCCCGACGGGCATCATGCTCGCCGCCGACGCCGGCGAGGCGGCCGCCGTCGAACCGTGGGCGGCCCTGCTGCCCGCCCTGGACCCGACCGCGATGGGCTGGCGCGACCGGAGCTGGTACGTCGGCGAGCACGCCCCCGCGCTGTTCGACCGGTCTGGGAACATCGGCCCGACCGCCTGGTGGGACGGCCGGATCGTCGGCGGCTGGGCGCAGCGCAAGGACGGCGAGGTCGCGGTCCGGCTGCTCGAGGACATCGGCGCCGAGGCCTCGGCGGCCATCGCCGCCGAGGCGCAGCGGCTCCGCGAGTGGATCGGGCCTGTCAGGATAACGCCCAGGTTCCGCACCCCACTGGAGCGCGAGCTAGCCGGCTGAGCGGCTCCGCGGGCTCACCGGCCCAGCCGCCGGAACACGGGGGACGGGGCCGGGAGCCGCCCGCCGCTGGGCGTGCACTGACCGGTGATCCGCGCCGCCGCGTCCGGCAGGAACGGCGCCAGTTCCTTGCCGAGGGCCGAGCAGGCCCGCGCCAGCAGGGACAGCACGGCGTCGAGCCGCTCCGGGGCGACCGCCTTGGCCAGGTCCCACGGCCGGGCCTGGCTGACGAACCGGTTCGCCTCGTCCGCGATCGCCCACACCGCCGCCGTGGCCTGCCGGAAGTCGAATTCCTCCAGCGCCGCGCCGATGAGGTCGCCGGCCTGCCGGATCGCCGCGTCGAGATCCTCGCCGCCGGGCGGCACCGGGGCCGGCCCGGGGACCCGCCCGCCGCGGTACCGGCCGATCATGGCGACCACCCGGTTGACCAGGTTGCCCAGGCCGTTGGCGAGCTCGTCGTCGGCCCGGGCGATGAGCCGCTCGACGGTGAAGTCGGCGTCGCCCACCCGGGGCACCTCGCGGAGCAGCCACCAGCGCACCGCGTCGGCGCCGTACTCGGCGGCCAGCGCGGCGGGCTCCACTGCGGCCACTGCGGCCGCCGACTTGCTGATCTTCCTGCCGCCCGCGGTCAGGTAGTCGTGCACGAAGATGCCGGTCGGCAGCGGCTGCCCGGACGACAGCAGCATGGCCGGCCAGCAGACGGCGTGGAACCGCAGCACGCCCTTGCCGAGCAGGTGAACCCGGTTCCCGCCGCCGGCCCACCACCGCTGGTAGGCCTCGCCGTCGCCGCCGTAATCCAGCGCCGTCACGTAGTTGCACAGGGCGTCGAACCACACGTAGATGACCTGGCCGGGATCGCCGGGCACGGGGATGCCCCAGCCGCCTGCTCGCTCGGCGGGCCGGGACACCGAGAAGTCCGCCAGCCCCGCGTCGATGAACGCGAGCACCTCGTTGCGCCGCCCGGCGGGCTCGATCCGCAGCCGCCCGGTGGTGATCGCCTGCCGCAGCGGTCCGGCGTAGCGGGACAGCCGGAAGAACCAGTTCTCCTCGCTGACCTGCTGCGGCACGGTGTCATGCTCGGGGCAGCGGCCCCCGTTCAGCTCGGCCGGGGTATAGAACTGCTCGCAGCCGGTGCAGTACAGGCCCTCGTACCGCTTGCGGTAGAGGTCAGCCGAGCAGGCCCGCCAGAACCGCTCGACGCCGGGCCTGTGCCGGGGATCGCGGCTGGTGCGGATGAAGTCGTCCGGGGTCAGCGACAGCGCGCCGGCCAGCGCCAGGAACGCCTCGGCGTTGCGGTCGACGAACTCCCGCACCGGCACGCCGGCCGCCTCCGCGGCGAGCACGTTCTTCAGCGAGTTGTCGTCGGTGCCGGCCTGGAACCGGACGGCGTCCCCGCTCCCGCGGCGGAAGCGGGCCAGCACGTCGGCCTGGACGAGCTCGAGCGCGTGCCCGATGTGCGGGCGCGCGTTCACGTACGGGATGGTGGTGGTGATGTAGGTCGCGGTCATCGCAGCCTCCTCGTTCAGGGGCTCCGAGCGCGGATGAAACACATCGAGGCCCCGCTAGCAGGGCCTCGGAGAGAACGTCCGGACGTATCAGTGGCCCCGCGCGCGGGGCATCGTCACCTGTCGTCCGGAACTGGTCACGCGTCCAGCATACCCGCCCGCGGGCTGCCGCCGGGCTGCCCCCGGGCTGCCCCGGGTCCGGCCGCCGGGATGATCACTCGATAGGTTGAGTTGGTGCGACTAGGCGTCAACGTCCCGAACTTCGGCCCGGGCACCGACCCGGAGGTGCTCCGGCGCTGGGCGCTTACGGTGGAGGGCCTGGGCTTCGACCTGCTGATGATGTCCGACCACGTCGCGGTGACGCCCGACGTCGCGCAGCAGTACCCGGCGCCGTTCTACGAGCCGTTCACCACGCTGTCCTGGCTGGCCGGCCTCACCAGCCGGGTCCGGCTCGGCACCACCGTGCTCATCGTGCCTTACCGGCATCCGCTGCTGATCGCCAGGATGGCCGCCAACCTCAACGACCTCAGCGGCGGCCGCCTGGTCCTTGGCGTCGGCGTCGGCTGGGCCCGGCAGGAGTTCGACGCGCTCGGGGTCCCGTTCGGTGAGCGCGGCCGGCTGACCGACGAGTACCTGACCGCGATCCGGGCGGCCTGGCAGGACGGCGGAGACTACCGGAGCGGGCCGATCCCGCTGTGGATCGGCGGCAACAGCGACGCGGCGCTGCGCCGGGCCGTACGGCTGGGTGACGCCTGGCACCCGCTGCGGTTCACCCCCGGCTGGATCGCCGAGGCGGCGGCCCGGCTGACGGCCAGCGAGGGACCCGCGCTGGTGCCGCGCATCGCGCTGCGCCTGACCGCGGCGCCGGTCACCGACGGCACACGGCTGGCCGGCCACGGGACGATCGACCAGATCGCGGGGGACCTGGACCAGTTGCGCGCGCTCGGCGCGCAGACCGTGGTGCTCGACCCGTTCAACGGCGACCACCGCGAGACGGCGCACCCGGAGACGGCGTGGCGGGCGCTGGCCACCGTAGCCGAGCGCTGGAAGCAGCAAGAATCGACCAACATCGATACCGAACGGAGCTGAGGTGACTCATACTTCGCACGCGGACCGCGACCCTGGCGCCATCGCCCCGGAAGACCTTCCGCACCTGCGCCGCTGCGTCGAACTGGCGGCCGAGGCCGTGGACGCGGGGGATCACCCGTTCGGCTCGGTGCTCGTCGCGGGGGACGGCCGGGTCCTGGCCGAGGACCGCAACCGCGAGAACACCATGGGCGACGCGACCCGCCACCCGGAGTTCGAGCTGGCCCGCTGGGCCGCCGCCCGCATGGCGGCGGCCGACCGGGCCGCCGCGACCGTTTTCACCTCGGGGGAGCACTGCCCGATGTGCTCGGCCGCGCACGCCTGGGTCGGGCTCGGCCGCATCGTATACGTGAGCTCGTCCGAGCAGCTGACGGCGTGGCTGGCGGAGCTGGGGGCGCCCGCGCCCGCGGTGCGCCCGCTGCCGGTCGGCGAGATCGCTCCCGGCCTGGCCGTCCAGGGCCCGGTGCCCGGTCTCGACGACCAGGTCCGCGAACTGCACCAGCGCTTCCGCGGTTACCGCGGGTGATGCCGGGCGGGATCCCTTCAGCCTATTTCCGCTGCCATCGGCGTGTCGTTTTGCCGGTATATCGGCCTAGCGAGAATCGTAAGAGCGACGTAACCAACGATTCTCTCACCCGGCATGAGAGTCAGCGGGCACACTGGAAGCTGAAAGGGGGGCACCCCGGACCATGGGCGAGGGCAGCGTTGTGACCTGGCCGGACGCCGTGGCAGACCCGCCCGGTATGTCGGCTTCATGGCCGCTGTCCACCTCGCTGCCGCTGGGAGCCCTGCCGGGCGCGACCCCGTGCGCCCGGCTGCACGCCCGCGCTGTGCTGGCCGAATGGGGCCTGGACGACCTGGCCGAGGCGGCCGAGCTCATCGTCAGCGAACTGGTCACCAACGCCGTCCGGGCCTCGACGGCCCCGAACGGCCGCCCGCGCTATGACGGCACCGCGATGCCTGTTGTGGTGCTGCGGCTGGCCAGCGACCGTTTCCGGCTCCTGATCGAGGTCTGGGACGGCATCCCCGGCGCCCCGGCCGCCGGCCATCCCGGGCCCGACGACGAAAGCGGGCGCGGCCTGCTGCTGGTCGGGGCCCAGTCCGATCGCTGGAACTGGCAGACCGTCCCCGGATGGCCCGGCAAGGTCGTCTGGGCCGAACTGCACAGTGGCTAGCAGACTCGGGCCTAGTTGTTCGCCTAAGTTGTTCGCCTAGTTGTTCGCCACGACCGCGTCGCCGGTGCGGATCCTGCCCGGGTGCAGCACCTCGGCGTAGACGCCGGCGCACGGCTCGGGATCGCTTTCCGGCAGCGGCCCGACCCGGTTGTGGCGGGCGAGCACCCGGAGGGCTTCGGCGTCGCGGGGCAGGCCGCCGTGGGCCAGCGTGGGCACCGCGCACCGGGGAGTCCGGACGATCACGCGCACGACAAGGTCATCGCCGAGGCGTAGCTCCCGGCCGAGCCAGTCGTTCTCGACGAAGCCGTGGGCCGCGGTGCGGATCACGATGTTGGGCCGGTAGCGCTCCAAGCGGGCCCGCCGGTACGGGCTGAGCTCGGCGATGCGTTCGAGGGTCGAGGTGGTGAGCAGGTGCAGCGGCGCGAAGTCGACGAAGGTGCCCGGCGGGGCGCCCGCGCCGATCTCGATGAGTTCGGCCGGGACCTGGGCTCTGATCCCGGCACGGAGCACGGCTTCTGGCACCGCCCGGTCCAGCGATGCGCCAGAAGGCGGGGTGGAGGTCAGCGTGATGCTCCGAGGCTAACCTGATTGGGGTGCGGGGCCCCTTGGCCCCGTCTATCGGGGCCAAGGGGCCAACGACCCCATGCCGGGCATCGTGGACGGCGACGAGTGGTGCCTGTGAGGTATACGAGGCGGCGAATGGCCATGCCACTGTCGCGATCACTTTCGGGCGCTCCGCGTTCTCAGCGCGCCGCCCGCGGGGTCGTCCACCGTCGGGTAGCCGCCGTTCTTGCGTGCCTGGCGCACGTCCTGGACGAACGCTCGGGAGAACATGGCGGACAGGACGGCGATCCCGCCCCGGTGTACCCGGATCTCGCTGTCGTTCGCGGCACCGGCCAGGCGGATAAGGCGCCCGGACTCCCCGGCAGGCCGCATGTCGTCCTTGATCCGGCCCTTGCCCGTCCAGTTGAGGTCCCAGTGATCGACCTGGTCGCCCTCGGCGAGCAGGATCTTGACCATGGACCGGTGCAGGTGGAGCCGGATCTCGACGTCGCCCTGGATGCCGGGCGAGCGCAGGTCGATGACGAGCGCGCCGGACCTGGCCTTGACCTGGAACTGGTTCGCGCTGGTCCAGTGGCCCAGGCGCTTGGTCACGCCGTGATCGACGTGCAGGCGCTCGACGGTGCCGGGGGCCGTCGCGGTACTGGTCACTTCGGTGCTGGGCATGTCGTTGACTCCGTTCTCGGGTGGCGGTGTCGATGTCGATAGTTATATAGAAACTAGTGTCATGTCAACTAGAAACTTTGGGAGTAGTATCAGTGGCATGCCTGCCGTGTCCTCGTCTTCGCCCCGGAGCTCGCCGCTCGCCCTGACCGTGCTGGCCCTGCTGACCTACCAGCCGCTTCACCCCTACGGCATCCAGCGGCTGATCAAGCAGTGGGGGAAAGACCAGGTCGTCAACGTCGAGCAGCGGACCAGCCTGTACCGGACGATCGAGCGGCTGCTCGCCGCGGGCCTGATCGCGGTGCGCGAGACGGGCCGTGACCCGCGTTACCCCGAGCGCACGGTGTACGAGATCACCGACACTGGGCGGCAGACCGCGCGGCGCTGGCTGGAGGAGATGCTCGCCGAACCCAGGCAGGAGTATCCCGAGTTCCCGGCCGCCCTGTCCCACGTGCTCATGCTGGAACCCGCCGAACTCGCCGACGTGCTGGACAAGCGGGCCCGCCGGCTGGCCGACCTGCTGGCCGCGCACGACGCCAACGCGGCCGCCGAGGCGGATTACGGGCTGCCGAGGATCGCCATGCTGGAAACCGAGTACCAGCGGGCCGTGCTCGAAGCCGAGGCGCAGTGGCTGCGGGGGATCATCAGCGAGCTTCGTTCGGGGGAGCTGACCTGGTCGCTGGCAGAACTGATGGCCTTCGCCGCGAGCCAGGAGCAGTAGGGCGGTGCCGTTCTCCGCGCTGTCCCACCTCGACTGCCCGCGCTGCGGTGCCCGGCACGACCCCGACCAGGTGCACGGCACCTGCTCCTGCGGATCGCCGCTGCTGGCCCGCTACGACCTCGGCCGGGTCCAGGCGTCCCCCCGCGACATCGCGGCCCGGCCGGCGGACCTGTGGCGCTACCACGAGCTGCTGCCCGTGCGCGAGGCCGGTCACGTGGTGAGCCTGGGCGAAGGGATGACGCCGCTGCTCGCCCTGCCGAAGCTGGGCCGCGCCCTCGGCGTGCCGAACCTGCTGATGAAGGACGAGAGCCTCATCCCGACCGGCACGTTCAAGGCGCGCGGCGCCGCGGTGGGCGTCTCCCGCGCCGCCGAACTCGGGGTTTCGGCGATCGCCATGCCGACCAACGGCAACGCCGGGGCGGCCTGGTCGGTGTACGCGGCCCGAGCGGGGATGCGGAGCCTCATCGCTATGCCTGTGGGCGCCCCGGCGGTCACCCGCGCCGAGTGCGCGGCGGCCGGCGCCGAGCTGTACCTGGTCGACGGTCTGATCGGGGACGCGGGCAAGCTGATCGCGGCTGCCGTGGCGCAGCGGCCGGGCTACCAGGACGTCTCGACGCTCAGGGAGCCGTACCGGATCGAGGGCAAGAAGACGATGGGCCTGGAGATCGCCGAGCAGCTCGGCTGGCGGCTGCCCGCCGTCATCGTGTACCCGACCGGCGGGGGCGTGGGCATCATCGGCATCTACAAGGCCCTGCGCGAACTGCTCGACCTGGGCTGGGTGTCCGGCGACCTGCCGCGGCTGGTCGCGGTCCAGTCGACGGGCTGCGCGCCGATCGTGCGGGCGTTCGAGGCCGGCGCCGCGGCGAGCGAGCCGTGGCCGGACGCGAAGACGGTGGCGTTCGGGATCACGGTGCCGAACGCGCTCGGCGATTTCCTTATCCTCGAGGCTCTCTACGCCACCGGCGGGACGGCCGTGGCCGTGACGGACGAGTCCCTGCTCGCCGACCAGCGCGCGGCGGCGCGCCTGGAGGGCAGCTTCATCTGCCCGGAAGGCGCCGCCTGCGTCACCGCGGTCCGGCAGCTGCGCGAGTCCGGCTGGCTGTCAGAAGCGGACGAGGTCGTCGTGCTCAATACCGGCGCCGGGCTGATCTACCCGGACACGGTGCCGGCCGGCGCGCCCGTGCTCGCGCCGTCCGGGTCGATTCCGGCCGGGCCGGGTCAACCCGGGGGTTGAGGTCCTGGATCAACCCGGGTCCCACCCTCGGGGTGACGCCCTAGCCGGGTGCCGCGCGGCACGCTAAACGGCATGAACAACATCACGATGTACCTGATCAACTCGGCTCTCATCCTCATGGTTCTCCGCCAGGTCCGCGAGCACCCCCTGGACCTTCGGTCCCTGGCCGGCCCCGTCGCCGCCGTCGGCGTCGCCGCCGTCCTATTCCTGCATTCCATCCCTACCGGCGGCAACGACCTGCTCCTCGAGGTCGCCGGCGTGCTGGCCGGCACCGCCTTCGGTGCCTGCGGCGGCCTGGCCACCAAGCTGCGCCTCGGCCCCGACGGGCGCGCTTACGGCCGCGCGGGCTGGCTGGCCGCCGGCCTGTGGATCGGCGGCGTCGGCGGCCGGCTCGTCTTCGCCGTAGCCGCCAGCAACGGCGCGGGCCCGGCCATCGCCCGGTTCAGCACCGCTCACCACATCACCAGCGCCTCGGCCTGGGTCGCGGCGCTGATCATGATGGCGCTGGCCGACGTGCTCACCCGGCTGGCCGTCATCTACCTGCGCGGCCGCGCGCTCACCGCCGGCCCGGCACCAGCCGCCGCCCGCATCCCCGCCGACGCCCGTGTCTGACCTGGCGTCATGGCCCGCCGCGGGCCACACTGTGTCCATGAGGGCACGGCTGGCCGCGGCGGGCCTTGCTCATGGCGCCGCGCAGCCCGGCCAGGACGAACCCGCTTCGGCCCGGGTGGCCGAAGCGCGTTCTCGCGCCCGCGAGCGCGGGGACGCCCAGCGCCAGGCGCTGCGGCCGCTCGGCGTGGTGTTCATCGCCGTGGTGGTGACGATCAGCGCCCAGGCTCGCCCAGGCCCACGCCCCGGCCTGCACGGCGCGGGCTTGGGCGTGACCTTGGCGCTGGCGGTCTACGCCGTGGCAGTCGCGACCGGGATCAGCGTGAGCTGGGCCCGCCGCGGCGCGGCCGCGCAGGCGGCGGTGAGCCTGCTGATCGGCGGCTGCGCAGTGGCGCTGGCCGCGTGGCAGCCGAGCGGGCCCGCCGAGATAGCGGCGAGCATGGGAGTCTGGATCGCTGCGGTCAGGCTGCCACCCGCCCGGGCGGCGACGATCGCTGGGACGATCACCGCCACGCTGGCCGTGACGGTCGGGCTGACCGCGCACCCGGCCGTCCAGTCAGCCATCACCGCGACGCTGCTCTGCCTGCTGCTCGCGGTGACGGGCCAGTTCATCCGGCGCGGCCGGGAAAGCCAGGATCGCACCGAGCTGCTGCTGGCCCAGCTCCAGGACGCGCGTGAGGGCGAGGCCGCCGCGGCCGCGCTGGCCGAGCGGAGCCGCATCGCGGGGGAGTTGCACGATGTGCTCGCCCACTCGCTGTCGGGCCTGGCCATCCAGCTGCAGGGCGCACGCAAGCTGGCCAGCCGGGAGGCGGTCAGCGAGGGCCTGCGGGCCACGATCGAGCGGTCAGCCGAGCTGACCAAGTCGGGGCTGGCCGACGCGCGGCAGGCCGTCGGCGCCCTGCGCGGCGAACGGCTGCCCGCGCTGGATCAGCTGGCCGCCCTGGTCGAGGATTTCCGCCGCGACACCGGCGCCGACGCCACCTTGCGGATCGACGGCACGACCCGGCTCCTGCCGGCCGAGGCGAGCCTGGCCCTGTTCCGCGGCGCTCAGGAGGCGCTGACCAACATCTCCCGCTACGCGCCGGGCACCGCCACCTCCGTCGTCGTGAGCTACCTGGCGGACCGCACCCTGGTCATCGTCGAGGATCACGCCCGCGGGACGGAGGCGGGGGCCGTATCGCCGATCCTCGCTGACGCGGGCGGCGGGCACGGCCTGACCGCGATGCGCGAGCGGGCGCAGCGAGCCGGCGGGACCGCACGGGCCGGGCCGACCACGGACGGATGGCGGGTCGAGGTGGAGGTGCCGGCGTGACAGACAGCGCGATCCGGGTGTTGATCGCCGACGACCAGCGGGTCGTCCGGGACGGCCTGAGCATGCTGGTGGCGCTCATCGACGGCGTACAGGTGGTCGGCACCGCCTGCGACGGGGCCGAGGCGGTGCGGCTCGCCGAGGCTCACCGCCCCGACGTGATCATGATGGACCTGCGGATGCCGGGCACCGACGGCATCGCCGCCACGGCGGCCCTGCGCGAGCGGCTTCCGGCCGCCCGGGTGCTAGTGCTGACCACCTACGCCGACGAGGACGCGATCGTGCCCGCGCTGCAAGCCGGGGCGCGGGGCTACCTGACCAAGGACGCCAGCGCCGAGCAGATCGAAGCCGCGATCCGGGCGGTCCACGCCGGGCAGACCCATCTCGACCCTGCCGTCCAGGAACGCCTGGTGGCGGCGGTCATCAGCCGGCCCCCGGGCGCCGGGGCGCCCGGCCCGGGGGAGAGGCCGCCCGGCGGCCTCACGACCCGGCTCCTGCCGGCCGAGGCGAGCCTGGCCCTGTTCCGCGGCGCTCAGGAGGCGCTGACCAACATCTCCCGC
>WNGL01000830.1_pt1 | contig 39678 bp, 40 predicted proteins | sample 5400591 | NCBI WGS metagenome assembly WNGL01 (sample SAMN13153377, study PRJNA577476) | soil metagenome | isolation source: 80 cm soil or saprolite under Garry oak tree replicate 1 | place: USA:California | collected 2016-06-15
CCGGAGCAGGTGCCGACATTGTGCTCCTCGACAACATGACCCCTCGAGAAGTGCAAAGATCACTTAGTCTGCTAGAGGCCAAGGGTCTCCGCGAGCGAGTCCTCGTCGAAGCATCAGGTGGCATCACTCGAGAGAATATCGCCATCTATGCGAAGACAGGGGTGGATGTTGTTTCGGTAGGTGCGATAACTCACTCGGCTAGAGCCATCGATATGAGTATGGAAGTACACGCCTCCAAGAAGCGTGGCTGACGACCGGTGGTCTGAATGTCAGGCGATGGCGAATATCATGGTCTCATTGTTCGAGAAGGCATTCGGGACCCGACTGTATTCCAGAGGATGACTGTACTTGGAACAAAGACTGGTCAGAACTGGACTCTGATCAAGATAGTCATTGAGCAGAAAGCCATTTCGAGAGTGATTCGGGAGGTTCAGTCGAATCTCTTGACCGAAAAAGGGGTACCTTACTATGCACACTTTTACAGAGGTGAAGAACTAATCATAGTCTTTCCAGATCGGGCCTTTCACGTGTCACCCGAGGAGGATAGTTGGAAAGAAGCAATCTCCTATGGAGAATCTTTGGGCGTACCAAGGGCCGAGCTGGATTTTAGGCCTTGCATGTTCCGGGACGAGACGTTCTAGCTCTTGGACTCGGTTGCTGACACGTATTCTGATCGTCTGCGAAGCTTCCTGCTCTCGCACAGAATCTGGCATCGGTTCATAGAGTTTGACGAGCCGGTCAAGACTGTCGAACAGGCCGCACGAAAAGTCGACGTGGAACAGATCGTCAAGTCCATTGTCCTTGTCGACTCCAACGACGCGCCTTTGCTTGTGATCCTTCCAGCAAAGAATAGAATCAGTTACAGGAAGATCAAAACATTCCTGGGTGTCAAGGATGTTAGACTGGCCAACGAAAGGGAGGTCCTAGCCTATTCAGGATACCCCGTCGGGGGAGTCCCACCATTCAACCTGTTGAGACGAGCACTCGTGGACCGAGAGGTTCTCAAGAACCCGACTGCAATAGCTGGGGGCGGAGACATCAACAAACTCGTGGAGTTGCATACCAAGGATATCATAGAGATCCTCAAACCCACCATTGCAGACCTTACCCGAGAGTAGCTAGGACTCCCAGTTGATGAAAGGCAACGGTCAGTTAGTCAAGAAAGCAGAAGACATCCGGGAACGAGAGCATCGGCTCAAACCAAGCCTCCGTCTGAAAACCCGATCTGAAATCGTCAAATTCATTCATGACAGGGGGCTTGTCTCGGCACTGGGAGGGAATGAACTTCCTAGCCTCATCAGCGCTGTTATGGGCAAAGCTTGGAAACCATCGTCGAAGGGTTTCAGCGGCTGGTTGGACTGGTGGAGCCTCAAGATTGAGGGCGAGCGGATAGGGAGAATTTCTAGTGAGATCGAGAGGAGAGACGACATTCTCGCTACGAGAGTATTCAGAAAAACCAAGACCTTCGTTTCGGACGAGCTCTGGCGGGTGCTCGACTCAATAGTAAGGCATCAGAGGGAACTTGTCACGAAGCGGAAGATTCTCTCGGCTCTCGAAAGGAAAATGCTAGAAACAATCGGGTCCGAGGAACCAATACGGACAGACCAGTTGAGAAGAAAGCTCAAGCTCGAAGCCAAGGAAAACAACCACAAATTCCACCGTTCGCTGACAAACCTCGAAAGCCACGCTCTAATAGTCGGTGCTGAGGACCCTCACCCAGAGAAACACCTGCACGCCAACATTTGGCAAACATGGGAGAAGCGGACTCGTAACCGCGTGGAACCCTCCACACTCTCCTACCAAGAGTCCGTAGCAAAGCTGCTCGAAGCGAGCATCAACGCTTGCGTGCTCGCCCGTGAGGACCAGATCAAAAAATGGTTCGAGTGGAGCACGGATATCGAAGCCGCCAAAGAGAATCTCTTGCAGAGTGGAAGGATTAGGAGGGCCGATTCCTACCTAGTCACATCACGGGTCCCAGATTCGTCGCATCGACGTCTATCGTGAGCCAACCACCCAGCTCTACAATTTCGCTCTATCAGGTGTACGCCCGGCTCAAAAATCTCCTAGCAGATGATCGAACGTTTTTAGATAGTGAATCGTTGATGTCCCAACGCTGTTCCCATGGCCCTCTTCAGCAATCCAGTTATCGCTGATCTTCTGGCCAAGTATAGGCCCATCGCTGCCATGACATATTCCTCATCCCTCCTCGGCTGGGATCTAGAGATCAACATGCCTGAAGCTGGAGCCGCTGCCAGGGGCAAAGCACAGGCCGAGCTTGAACTTCTCCGACAGAAGATGACCCTAGACCTTGCAAGCCTCGTCGACAAGGCTGAGAAGCAGGAGAAGCTCAGCGACGCGGAAAGGGGAATCATTAGGGTCCTAAAGAGAGACATCGAGTTCTACCAGAAAATCCCGCCAGACCTGCTTGAGGAACTCCAGAAGGCAATAACAGAAGCGGCTATTCCGTGGAGAGAGGCCCGGGAGAAGGCCGACTTTCAAATCTTCCAACCCCACCTGGAAAAGATAACTGAGTTAAAGCGGAAACAAGCTGAGCACCTTGATCCGTCAACGCATCCCTACAACGCGTTGCTGGACCTTTCTGAGGAGGGTCTCACCACTTCTGACCTCGACAAGATCTTCGGCGAGCTAATCCCACAGCTCAAGAGAATTCTGGCAAAGACGCTTGCCGAGGGACTATTCCCGGAGAAACACCCGTTGGAAGATGTCGATTATGATGTACCGGCGATGAAGCAGGTGAACGAGAAACTCCTGTCTCTGCTCGGTATGCCTATGAACAGATTCCGTCTAGACGTTTCCACTCACCCCTTCTCGACAAGGATCGCGGGAGACGATGTGAGAATAACCACTAGATACGAGCCCAAGAACTTCAAAGCCCCGATCTTCGGCCTCATCCACGAATGTGGCCACGCCCTCTACGAACTCCAAGTGGACCATGAGCTGGATCTCACCCCTATTGGGGGAGGAGTATCCTCGGGAATACACGAGTCCCAATCCCGCTTCTGGGAGAATATTGTGGGAAGAAGCAGACAGTTCGTATCCATATCCTACCCGCTCCTCAAGCGGAGCCTCAGCTTCCTATCACTCTACGAAGAGGACCAGGTCTACTACTACATCAATAGCGTGAGACCCAGCCTCATCAGAGTCGAGGCAGACGAGCTCACATACAACTTCCACATCGCAATGAGATACGAACTAGAAAAGAAACTCCTAGAGGGAACAATCGACGTACCAGAACTCCCAACTGTATGGGACGATATGATCGAGGACTACATCGGCAAGCGACCACGAAACAGCGCTGAAGGAGTCTTGCAGGACATCCACTGGAGCTGGGGACAGTACGCCACCTTCCCAAGCTACTCCCTCGGAAACGTGGTTGCCGGGATGCTCTGGAACATCTTGACAGAGAAGCAGCTACTCCCTATCCAAGGAGAAGAGAGCATATCCCCGCTGAAGAACTGGCTGGCAGAAAACCTTCACAAACTTGGAGCAACGTATCCGCCCAAGGAACTACTCACGCGAGTCTTCGGCCACGGATACGAACCGTCAGGACTGGTAAGCTATCTTGAAAACAAATATCTTGCAGTAAACTGAACGCTGACTCTTCTCACCAAATCTGTCATGTCGGAGGGGTGGCTCTTGGAGACGATGATCGAAGCTTCTTCCATGACGCGAATCCAGTTATGACAGAAAATATGCCCGCGATCGCAATCGTGGTTATGCCAGCGTACAAGTAGGGCCGGGAAAAAGTGACGGAGCTAGGACCGATGACGACCTTGCCAGTGAAGTTCGCTGATCCCGTGTTGAAGTAGTGCAGAGTATAGTTGCCGGGGGCAGATGCCTCGAGAATCGATGTGTCGAAATGCCCCAAGAGATTCTCGAGGCCCGCATATCTATCCGTGTACATTGACTCAGTTAGATTTCCTTGAGGCCCGCTAAACCATTCCCGAGGTGCCTGCGGCAACTCTGCCTTAACCGTATAGCTGAACTGGTAGGTGAAAACTGCGTAATATTTCTCGATTGGCCAAATGGCCCACCCGGACGTCGTCCACGCGAACGGGCCCGATACGAAACCCGGACGATTCGGAAGAAGACAAGCCCCACAATTCCCGCCTCTTAGACTGGCCCCGAAGTCTATGATAAATTGGGCCTCAGCGCCAGGTGGAATAATGGTCCCGTTGTTGCAACAGTATACAGACGAATATCCGGACGAATACTCCCCGCCCAGTACAGCGTTGATAGTGCTGCCTTGGTCGTTGGGAAACGTCCATAGAACTGCATATACCCCCCAAGTGAACATTATGATTATCGCGACGGCTGCAAAAACAAGTTGAAGCCGGCTGAACTTAATCCGTGGAGTCAAACATGTAGATCCTATAGCGACCTCCAAATCCGGAAAGGTTCATGTAAGATTTTCGGCCCAGCGCTCATTCGCCTGGGGCTGTCCCGGTGGTCTCTACGAGGATGTCATGTGGCTCTCTCTGTCATTCAAGGGACGCCTATTTCCCGACCGAAATATCCGTGCCCATGAATTCGATTTCTGCCTCAGGCCAGCTGGAGCATTCTCTCGATGGACAGCCGAGCCCTAGCAGCTGTCTCGCTCGGAACTCTAACTTCGTAGACCATGTCCCGTAGCGACCGGTAGACCTTCTCCAGAGTGATGGTTTTCATGTACTGACAGACAGCATCCTCCTTGACGGGCAGGAACGTCTTGCCGGGATTCTCCTTCCTCATACGATGCAGAATGCCAGTCTCGGTCGCCACCAAGAACTTGTCGGACTGTGATTGTCGCGCGTGGCGGATCATGCCCTCGGTGGAATAAATCTGCGTTAGCGGCAGATCGAAGTCGCCCTTTTCGGAGAAATAGAGGAACTGCGTGACACACCCACACTCTGGATGGACCAGGAACTCTGCGTCACGGTTCTGCTCTAGCTTCCGGTTGATGATATCAGGAGTGATGCCAGCGTGAACATGACACTCTCCCGGCCAGACCTCTATTTTTCGACCCGTCTTCTCCATCACGTAGGCTCCGAGAAACATGTCGGGGAGGAATAGAATCTCCCGGTCACGAGGAATACTATTGACCACTTTGACAGCGTTACCTGATGTGCAGGCATAGTCGCTCTCAGCCTTGACTTCGGCGGTCGTGTTGACATAAGAGACCACGACGGCTTTCGGATGCTCTTTCTTCCAAGCTCGAAGTTTATCAGCGTCAATTGTCGCAGCCAGCGAACATCCCGCTCCAAGGTCCGGAAGCAGAACGGTCTTTTGGGGAGAGATGATCGACGCGGTCTCGGCCATGAAATGGACTCCACAGAACACGATCACTTCAGCCGGGGTCCTCGCCGCGGCCTGAGACAGGCCGAGAGAGTCGCCCACAAAATCCGCAATGTCCTGCACCTCTGGCACTTGGTAGTTGTGTGCCAGTATGACTGCGTTCCTCTCACTCTTCAGCCTCAGAATGTCCGCTACCAGTGCCTTGTTGGCGTCGGACTGGAGTGAGGTCTGCAATACTCTTCAACTAGATGCCTGTGAAAACTTCGGTTAAAACGTTCCCTTACACGCTTCATGGTGTGAATGAGCGATTAGGCTACTACAAGGCCGGGATTCTCAAAATGCGTCAATCAACCTATCAGAGGAACAGGATGCCCTTGAACAGTAGAGTTGGCGATTGTAACTAGTAAGAGTGCGGCTACGAGCCTGTCAACCGTATGTTTCTGGTTCCTATTTGTGGGAGATAGAAGAGCACTGCGAGAGAGAGCAGAAATATGGAGAGTCTTTTTCTGCTTCAGAAGAATGTGAATAATCGGATCTTTGGCTGGAACTGGGATACCGGGATATCTCGAGTCGTCCCCCACGATCCTTAACAATCCATTAAGAGGCAAGTCTTAAATTGTTAAACAGCGACCCCCACTTTGCACTTGTCGGGTCCTATCAGACGATATCTACCGCATCTACTGGTAGGACTCACTATAAGCCTCATCATGGTGGGAGCCTACATGGCCGTCGGATTCGCCAGCCTCACCGCGCCAAAGGCATTATGGTCAGCAAATCCGGTCACCATAACCTTCTCAGGCAACGCGGGCAGCGGCAGCTCGGGTAGCATCGGAGAGTTTGTCAAATGCGCGCCAAAGCTCACAGATGTGGTATTCCACACTACGGTCAGCAACCCATCAAAGATTAGCCTCACAATTGGTCCACCGGGCGAAGCGACGTGCGGCCCATCCCCCGACGCGGTCACTGTGACAGCGCACTGTCTCGTGGGTGCGATCGATTGTAAAGGATTGTACACAGGCACCGTAACGATATTCGAGGGATACAACACGGTCCCGCCGGGCCTAGCTGTCGCGATAGTCGTAACTTAGACGAACAGTATTTTCGGAATGGAGACACAGATACTGTCTGTCCGACTAGGTGCGTTAGTTCTGAGCATCTCAGCCTATGCAGTAGCATCACATGCTCGTATCTATGACGGGCTACTGGGGACTCTGGGAGACCCCCAGTTGCTAGCTACTCGAACGGAACCGGTCAGTCGTTGAAGACGGAGATCACCCGAAACACGGCATCTCCAACATCTCAACGTCATGGTGCGAAACTGGGACCCTCCGCTTCGCCAAGTACTACGACCGAGTTCGTCGTCACGTCGCAGTCCCGAGACTAGGCCTTCGTCCCGGTCAGCTCGGTCATCGTTGACAATTGCAGGTGGTACGGGACCTTCCAGGCAAGACTAGCCATGGGAACTCACTCGTTGAGCCTTGCCAACTTCCTCCAGGATCCGAGAGGAGTCGGGTGTTCCGAATCACTCTTCCCATCACTAGCGATAAGCATCACTGTAGAACTTGGAAAACTAACACAGGTCAGTCTCAGGATAACGACGGGAATCTACTAGACCATATTCAGGAACTTATCGCGACGTATTCTCCAAGAGTTATCGGGCCCTATCCATAGAGTCCCTTGGGCCTAGTGTCTTTCGGCGTTATCTTCTGCTTCTTGACTAGAGTCTCCGGGACCTTGACTCTCGTGATCGGTTGGTTGTTGACTATGTACAATGGGTCGCCATCGGGTCCATACTTGTCCGTCCGAAGGATACCTGTGACTTCCAGTTTAGCCCTCAACACTGTACCATCAGAAAGCTCGTAAACGTTCCACCTCTCTGGGCCAACACGCTCGAAGTCGACAGAGGTAGTGTTCGTGGTGCTAGGGTCGATCGTTGTTGGGGGAGGATTCGTCGGCGTTCCCCTGAGGGGTCTCGGACAGATGGTAGTGAAGAGGTTCTGGCTCGACCAGGCGTAGATAGGCTGGCCACTGGGATCATACTCGTCAGCCTTGAAAATCTTCGGAATGACCAGACGACCAAAGAGCAGCGTCCCATCCTCCAGCTTGTACTTCACCCACGGCTCGTCCCGGACATTGAACTCAACCGCGTTCGCCTTGGTCAGATCAGCTTGAGCCTGCATGGCAATACTCTCCTCCAGCATCCTACTAGTACTTTGGCTTCTCAGCTTTCCCAGCGTTCTTCGACATGTGTCTCAGACCATTCGTGACCGCAGTGTTTGCATTTGTACGCGCGTAGGAACTCTTCAACATCAGTGACTATCGGTTTACCCTCGTAGACAGTTACGGGAGTAACAGACGGTTGAGAATAGACGCCGCCGACTTGGCCATAGGTGGTCCTACTAACAACTCTTGATGCGGGCTCGAGTCTCGGTATCGACTCCCTGTGTTCCGCAACCAGTTTCTTGCTCTCAAGTTTGATGTGGAATCTGAGGCCACACCCTGGACAGTGTCTGAAAAACTCCATCGCAGAGACGTTCTCTTCGTTCATCGTGATGTGATAAATATCAAACTTGCGAGACTGCCATCAGTGTTCTCGGTGTTCTTCGACATGTTTCTCTGACCATTCATGCCCGCAGTGCTTGCACTTGTAGACGTACTGGAACTCCTCTATGTCCAAGACTATCGGTCTCTCGTCATGGACGATAACGGGTATGGTCTGCCAGTCAGCACGAGGCCCTCCGACAACGCGCTTCACTGTTTGAGTGGGCTCACGCTCAACGCCTACCAGTGTCTTGGCTTCAAGCTTGATGTGGAACCTGCGTCCGCACCCTGGACAGTGTCTGAAAAATTCCAATGGGCTCCCGTTGCAGCCTGTGCTGAAGCGACAAATATGAAGCTTCTATGCCGGTCATGCTGCCGCCGAACAGGGTCCTGGTGGCGTACTGCGACGGCGTTTGCTGCAACGCCTCGACAAGGGCCGTGGCACGACTGACAGACGGCTTTCGGTTGAACTCGATGTTTGACGGTATGAGCGGATAGAGAATCTAGAGCTGTCCGATAGAAGAGTCGGTCAGGAGACTGTCCGAGCAGACCCATCGATAAGACTCCCCTGTGGCCTGTCACAACTGCGATGGCACTACGGGCATGAGAAAAGGTCGATAATGTTATAAAGCTCCGATTTCGGTAGTAGGATCTAAATGCGAAGCAGGACCTACCTGTTCTTCGCGCTTCTACTAGCCCTCCTGGTCGTAGTGGGAGCGCAACCGTTCACACGAAACCTCCTTCCGACAGTCCAGAAGGCGCATGCGACAAACGTCTCGATCCTCCTCATTGGATTCATCACCGGCTGGAACGCCTCAACCACGAAAAACCCGACCATAACTGTGCACTAGGGCGACGTGGTCGCCTTGGGCCTGAGAAGTGGCGACGGCGCCCCCCACCAGTTCCTGCTCGATGGTGATAACGACGGCGTTGCCGACACGGCCAACTGTCCGACGATGGACCCATGCTCAACCACCTTCTCGACCACAACCATAACCTACACCTTCACCATCAATCTCGCGGCAGGCACATACACTTACTACTGTACGGTCCACCCGACTAGCATGCTAGGAGCCTTCACAGTTAGCCCAGTCTCCGTGGGCGCCGCGACCATCCCGGTGAACAAGCTCGCCCTGGTCGCTCCGTACGTAGTCTTCGCGGGCTTGGTGGTCGCACTAATTGGTACAATTGTCTACTTTGCGCACTTTAGCCGCAGGCCAAAAACGATTTGTTCTTTTTCACCAAATGCCTCGTCGATATACCAATTCCGGGATCACTCCAATCCCTAGAGTTTACCTCCACGCCAGCCTCGGGATGATTACACGTGTTAGGTCCATTAACCTAATGTCGAAGAATTAATTCTCAACAGTTTTTGGTTATTGTCGCCATTCCCTTCGTCAACAAAATCCGTTCGGCCATGAGATGGTTTTTATGAGCCAGGCCGGAGCCAGCGCTGGATTTGGCCCTTCCCACGACCCTCACAGTTCTAGTGGTCGGTGTCTTTTTCGGAATCTATTGCTTGATACTCTCAGACAGGTTCCATAAGCCGTCTGCAGCGGTCCTCGGTGCCACTCTGATGGTTGGCACCGGAGTGTTGAGCGAGACTGAACTCTTTTCGGCGATAAACTGGACAGCGCTAGGCGTGTTGCTCGGCATGTTCATCATCGCCTCGTCACTCCGCGAGGCCGGCTTCTTCGAATGGATGGGTCTCCACCTCGCCCGGTCGGTCGACGTCCACCCTGTCCTTATGTACGTCCTCCTACCACTCTTGACTGCTGGCATGGCCAGCCTTCTGGACATTGTCACGGTCGCCCTCTTCATTGTTCCATTGACCGTCCAAGTGTTTGACGGTCTCGGAATCGATCCCATCCCGTTTGTCATAGCCGAAGTATTAGCCGCGAACGTGGGAGGAATCGCAACAATGGTGGGAGATCCGACGAACGTGATCATTGGAACCGGTCTGAATCCACCCCTCTCCTTCAACCAGTTTCTCGCGAATACTGCTCCGATCGCGCTCGCAATTCTCGTAGTGAACACTTCCATGCTATATCTGAAGAATCACGGTTTCCTACATCGAGACGCTCTTCGGAGGCACAGGGAGCGACAACCATTGCGGCTACCCAGCCCCTCTAGCGCCGTCAAGGATCGGGGCCTTCTCCAGGTCAGCATGGTCAGCCTCGGACTCGCCGTCGGCTTCCTCATCGTCCACACCTTCCTCGGAGTCTCCGCCGCCTTGGCAACCCTGCTGCCATCGTTCATCATCCTCGTCTACGAGTCGTCCCGACAGAGCGAGCTGCGGGATGTTCTGGGACGGGTCGACTGGCAGGTATTCTTCTTCTTCGGCGGCCTATTCATCCTAGTTGCAGGGTTCGCGAAGACCGGGCTACTCGTCAGCCTCGGCAACTGGCTCACCCAGCAGTCAAGCGGAAACCTCGTCCTATCAGTCACCCTTGTACTGTGGACAACGGCCCTTATCTCTCAGATCGTCGATAATGTTCCACTCGTCACAGTCTTCATTCCAGTCATCACAACGATGAACGCAGTCTCAGGCATCGCCATCGCGCCTCTAGCTTGGGCGCTAGCGGTCGGAGCGGGGATCGGGGGAATGGCAACGCCGATCGGGACTGCTTCTAACCTCGTCGCGCTGAACATCCTCAACAAGGATAGGAAGAGACTAAGCTTCGCCAAATTCGCAAAACGGTCCATACCCCTCACAATACTCGACCTCGCCATCGCCAACATGATCCTCATCCTCAGACTTTAGATGGAGGAATGAAAAGGGTCACTGGTAGGATGGCTCAAGGGACCAAGGCCGGACGATGAACGCACTAGGCTGTACGATTCCGTCCCGTGGGATCCGGCTGACTGGTCTGCCTCTGTGGTCTACCTTTTCTCGTTTCGTCGGTGGCGCAGGATGGTTGCGGATATCAACACGAGACCCGCCAAGACTGAGAGCAGTCCAAAATAGGGTGCGACCAATGCGAGTCTATCCGCTGGTAGCACTGTGCCTCCCACCGAGGATGATGGGTTGACAACGAACGATCCCAGCATGGAAGTAGGATGGACCGAGCAGTAGTAGGTGTAGGTGCCGGGCGCGAAACTTATCGTAAAGGTGAGAACTGTCGAGGTTGAGAAGAGACTGGAGCAAATGTCTGCCCCTGGACAGTCCGGGGAAGGACCGTTCTTGTCGACGTCCACGAACCACTGGTGAGGGGCGCCGTCGCCACTGCTGAGCTTTAGAGTGATGACGTCTCCCTGGGTGACTGTGATGGTGGGGTTGGGCATGCGCGTGGTGCTGTTCCACGCTGAGATGAAGCCAGTGAGTGTGATCGTACTGTTTACAGCAGCTACCTTAGGAATGAGAGCGATGTTCATCGACGCTAGCAGTGCTGCTCCCATCAAGAGGGCTGTTAACAGGTTTATGGAAAACCTACGGTCTGCCATGGAAGAAGTTCCCATCGGGGTAGGAGGTTAATAAGACTATGCAAGGGACGGCAGATTAGGCTCTTCCTTCACTGTCTCCAAAGGAGCCATTCGCACAATTGCAATGTGTGCGGGGGCATACAGGCGAAACAATCAAGAGAGCTTCACGGACGCTTCAGGCAGACAATCCCTAGAAGTAGAAAGAGAGAACTTGCTCCCCATAACAGGAGCAGGCTGCTGAAAGCCCACGCTTGTAGTCGACACTGAGACGTACTTCTCAGGTACGGTGGACAGCTGTTGCTCTGAGAAGAAGTTGCGCCGTAGTCAGCATAGAATGCAAGGTTGATCGAGTAGACCCAGAGGCCAACACTGGACACCACCAACACAAGGCCCAGCAGGCCCAACGAGCGCATTACTAGAAAGATCTCCGCCGGTTCTAGTTAGGAGTACCGAGAAGTGGAGGGTCACGTGGAAGACTTGAACGGTTCTCGGATCACAATGCCGTTGGTCGTCGCTGTCAAACAGCACTCTTTTCTATGCCCACAATAGCAGAACGCGAAGACAAGAGAGAAAATTCTCTAAAGCGTGTGAAGACTTTGAACAATCTGCTCCGTCGTGTGAAGGGCTTTTTCGTGCCGGGAGAGAAGAACGCCTTTCTTCGCATTCAGGAGCTTGCCGAACTCGCCGAGGAGGCGTTGCAACTAATCGTCAAGATACTCGCAACCCCGAGCCACGGTCTCAAGGACATTGAGAACTACACGGAACGGATCAACGTATTGGAGAAGAACGGCGACAAGATTACCCGATCGCTTGAAGAGATGATCGGTCGAGGATCGATGACCGCGAGCCTCGACTATGACTTCGGACGGTTAGCAGACAACGTGGACAGTATTCTCGACCGTGCTCACGGTCTCTCAAGGCAGCTAAGGCGGGTGACCCGGCGCCCATTGAGGGAGGCGAAGGAGTTCGACTCGGACATTCGGAAGGAGCAGATCAGCCTCATCGAGATAGGTCTCGCCCAGCTCGGCATGTTCAGAAAGCTATTGAACAATGCCGGCTCTGACCGGAACCAGGCGATAGAATTAGCGCGTCAGATCGAAGGGTTGGAGGAGCAAGGAGACGATGTCAAGGATGCGATGCTGGACGAGATCTACGGATCGTGGGAAAAGCTAGACTACGCATCGTTCCACAACTATCTCGAGACCACCATAGAAGCGGATGACATCCTGGACCTGTGCGAGGACGCCTCTGACCTTGTCATGGCCATCACGAAAGCCTTGGGCGCCTAGGGCCGATTATGACGGCCCCGCTCGACACTGCCTCACTGATACTGGCGGGTCTATTAGGCATGGTCGTTGGAGGAAACAATCTCTCAGCATGCTCCGGCACGATAATCGGGAGCGGAATGGTCCGCCGCCGAACCGGAATACTCCTAGCTATAGCCGGATACATCACAGGGCTGGTACTAGAAGGTCCGAAGCTCTTCAGAGTCACGGATGTCTTCCTCCCTGCTAACACATCCACTGGCGCCTTCTCGATCCTGCTCGCCTCACTTCTCGTGTTTCTAGGCGGCGAATTCTTCAGAGTCCCCCTCTCACTCTCCAAGGCGCTCACAGGGGCAATTCTTGGCGTCAGCGCCGGTCTAGGAATACTCGGCCAGACCAGATACCTTGCCCTGATCCTCGGCTTCTGGTTCCTCGTCCCGCTAGTCGCAACCGGACTGGGAGTTCTATTGATTATCCTCGATGACCGGATGAGCCCAAGGAACCTCTGGTTAAAATTGACACTGCTCAAAACAGGACTGCTGCCCCTGGCATTCCTCTCCGCCTACGTTCTCGGCGTAAACACTCTCGGCCTCATCGCCGGAGTACCCTACAACCAGAGCTTCGACGCAACTGTAGCGGTGGGGCTGGGGGCAATCGTCGGCGCCTTTCTTCTAGGCAGAGGAGCACTGAGAAGGTTGACCGAGGGCATCTTCAGCCTCCGGTATCCCAACGCGTTCTTCGCCCAGCTCGTCGGGTCAGCCACGGTCGAATTTGCCAACCAGCTCGCGGTACCACTGTCCATCACAGAGACAGTATCTTCGGGTATCATCGGATCAGGACTTGGACGGAGGATGAGAGTCCTGAATGTCCGCAACATATTCCTCATCATATCCAGCTGGATCATCTCCCCCATAGCAGGATTCGTGCTAGCCTACATCATAACAAAGCTTCTCTAGAACCAAGAACGATTGCGATCCCTCGGATAGGCTGACTCTAGCATATTCGGCAGACAATGCGACGACGAGTTGTGGTATCTCTGTCAGGCTTCAAGAGGATTGAGGAGGGTCGATTGTCGGAGAGTACTGCCAGTGACCTTGACGAGTTGCGTTCTGCTTAAAATTGCGTCGAACCATATGAAACAATCGAGCAAGAGCCTGCGAGCGTTCTAAATTGGCATCATCGTTTGAGGAGAAGTCTGACAAGCCTAGACACGTTTCAGGCCTTGTCAAGCTCGTAATCTTAGTCCAGGCAGCGATCATACTCTCCTTTACCGTCTGGACGTATCAGGAATACCTGAACAACGTGTATCTACAGGAATATATCATCGGCCTCATCAGGACCAGCCTCATCGCAGACGCGCTATTGTCGATGGTAACCATCTCGGTATTCGCGCTCGGCACTTTTACCTTGCTAGGTTCAATGAGCAGCAAACACCGGGAGAACGACGAATGGAGCGTTTCGCCACAGCCTACGGACAGGGGCCTTGAGCTGAGGTATGTACCGTCGGTACCCGTTTTGGAAACTGTCGAACACCCAACCCCTAAAGCGACGAGAACGAGCAGACGACGCCACCGGAAACCGAAAATAGACGCCGACGATCTTTATCGCTCTATGCTTCAATACAGTGACGATCACAGATACTAGTCAGACAGCTCACGGGGACTAGGAGCCCAGAGACCACCTCAAGGCCCCAAGCTCATTCCTCATTCTCTTTTCAGTAGCAGTGAACTGGACCAGCCGATCACATGTTTGATCGCGTGGACTAAGTTAGTCCATATAGTCTTCGGCTGGGTCTGGTATGGTACGTCTATTCCCAAATCGGAGCGGCGCTATAGACAGATGGGAGAAGGGAATTGGAATCGGTTGACCAAGACTCTCCAAAGGCACGATTCCGATTCGGGTTTTCTGGGAAGCGCAAACGCGCAAAACCGCTCGAAGAAACGGCCAGCCTCAGTGTCTCATCAGATGATATTCTGGAAAGTCTCACAAGACAAGCCGCATCCCAGGTAGGATCTGGAGAACAACAGACGCAAAGCCTCGAACTAATAGGTGAAATGGATGAGCAAAGTCTGTTCTCAGAACCGGCTCTCGAAACCGTGGGACACACCAAACTAGAGATTGGCAGAAATCTTGGGCACTATGCGATCGTTCTGATGTGTCTCGGAGGACTAGCCATAGTCTGGCTCTACAGCTCAGGAAGACAAATCTTCGAGGCGTCCCAATGGGACGCCGTAGTCCAGAAGACGGGGGCTCAATCAGTGTTTGCCAACCCTGTCCAGATCGCGATCATGTCCATATTCGCAATGATAATTGCTCTCTGGGTCGCGTACAGGAGAAGAGCTTCACGCCTTCAAATCCCAATCTGATAGTTAGTTGCTAAGCCGGACCGGCCAACTGACCGACCAGCCGGAGTTGCTGTCTCCTGCCCAAAGATCTATGATGTCTAGATTCTTATCATGCCAGGAACGAACAACTCAGACATCCTCCCTGCGACACCGCTGGGCTTGTCAGGTTCAACCTCGTCCTCAACATTAAGAGCCAGTCAGAGCATAGTCTAACAGAATGCCCCATTATCACGTGGGGCATTTTTCGAGTCCTGGGTGGACCATGTCTACGAGCATGTTTGATGGAATGGGCAGATCGGGATGGCGACGTGAGCGCATCATCTCGACCCCCGAGACTGTCTGTCCAATGTGCAGGAGGGTCAGACGGCTGTCGGGCGAACGCCGATGTGCGATACACCTCAAAGCCGCGACCCTGGAGACTCATCACCCCGAGTTTGACAGCAAGAGCATAGTCGGCTCGAGCCCGCCAGGGGTCTTTGTAGGCCGGTTTGGCTATCCGAAAGTCTTCGTCGGACCCATGGTCCCCCCCGTCTCGGGGGACACGACGATTCTCGACACGCCGGAATGGTGGATGGGTAAGGGCTTCGATGAGATCGTCGACTATCGGTACAGTCTCCTCCGCGGCTACAGCAGAGCCGACATCATGGACGCGCGGAAGGGTGGTAAGGTCATCGATACGTTGCAGGAGGTTGCGATGATGACGAAGCCTGTTGAGACAGAGCTAGTCCTCGCAAAGCCTCCCCGTAAGGTCCTGGATATGCGTGAGGATTCTCAGCCCTTCGGCCCCATCGCGCCTCTAGCCTCCTTCCGGACTGGCAACTCTTCCGTTGACGACAGGATCGAGAAAGCATTCTACGACCGCGATCTCAGAGCAGACGACGCTGTCCTCCAGCTCTACAGAGACAACGTTCTAGTGACCCGGATTCAGAGAGCCTTCAGCATGGGAATGTTTGGAGAAGGCAAGAGAAGAAAGCTTGTCCCCACCCGCTGGAGCATCACAGCGGTCGACAGCAATCTCAGCCTGAGACTGATGGCCCGAGTCAAACACAACCCGCTGATCGGCGAGTATCGCGTCTACAAGTACACCTACCTCGACAACATCTACGTCGGAATCCTCACTCCCGAGAGCTGGAGGTTTGAATGGATCGAGGCCTGGTTCGAACCCGACCTCCTCGCCACGAGCTTCCCAGACGTAAACATGGCCGAGGATGTCGAGACGGTCAACTACACCTCGCCCGGAGGATACCGGCCCGTAATGCTGGGAGACTCAGAAGGATACCGAGGACGGAAAACCTACGCAAAACCCGGAGGTTGCTACTACTCTGCAAGATTGGCCGTCTCTGAACATCTCGACTCGATAGGAAGACAAGCCGGAGCAATAATGCTGAGAGAGATCCACCCGGGGTACATAATGCCAGTCGGGGTCTGGAATGTTAGGGAGAGCCTGCGAGCACTCCTGAAGACAAGATTCGAACGGTTCGACTCCATGGATGGAGCGCTGAACTACGCGACGACAATACTCGAGATACCAAAACGTGACTGGATCGAGACCTCAGCTCTTCTACAGAAGGCATACTTCCAGAGAAAAATCAGCGAGTACAACTAAACACGTTCTTCTCCTTGTCATTCTCATCTTCAGGGTGGTTGGAGTAAGCCTCTGATCGTGCTGACTATCATCTTGTTTCTTCGGATAGGTAATTTGGCTCTAGTAGAGAATCAGAAAAAAGAGGATGGGTTGTTGTTGGGTTTTGTCTAGTGCTGTGCGACTTGGAAGCATGCGACATCGTACTGTGATACGGCTGCCGAGTTTGCTGGGGTTTGAAGGGTTTGTCCGGAGCCGGCATAGACGTTCTCAGCATTCGCGAATCCGTTTGTGTTGAAGCCTGCTGGAGATAGGGGGCCAGTCGGGAAGACAGACTGACAGCTCTGATTGGGCTGACCTGAAGTGCCTGTGTTAGTGTCAGCTGCGACGGGCCGTGCGAGGAATGGTATTGCCGCCAGAGACAGCAGTGCTATTGCGAGTAGAAGCTTATTGGTCATTGTCATTTTTATTGCCTCAAAGGCAAACGGCAATAAAGTGATTGTCTCATAAAAAGGTTACTATCATAGTAGTAGGTACTGGACCTAGCCTTCAAGCGAGTACGGATTATGCTATTTTTTTCAACGATACGCTATGTTGTTCTCGTCAGTCTTCGTTGGCTTCGATTCTGAGCTGGTGAAGCTCACCGTCTGCCTTCATCACGGTGATGACGACTAGTCTGCGTTCAACGTCCACCTTCAGAATCCTGCCGCACTGCAGAACATGTTTAGCGTCTCGGGGGATACTCGGCCCTTGGTCCTGCTTGACCTTGATCTTGGGCTTGTTCTGGTTTTCGAGTATCTTCTTTATGCCATCATAAAGGCTGATTACTGCTTCGTTGTCCGTGTCCAACTCCTTCGGCTCTTCCCATGCAGCCAACCCGATCCCCAGCGTCTAGCATCCATCCTCACAGAGAGGTCTGCCAATTGCAGGTCGTTACCAGACCCTAATCCATCAGGTGACGCTGTCCCGGGATGGAAAAGACAGCGCGAGATAAGAACGCCGGATAGCGTTAGCTACACGATAAACTCCAGTATTGATGGTTCGACCAACGCGTTTGAGTTCGGGGAACCACGTGATACGCCTTGTCTAATCTGTAGACTACTTATGAGGGTCGAAATGTAATCCGGGAGCCTTCTATATCCAGTGGCTTCTCTTGAAGTAGTAGACGAATCCGAGAGCCGTGATCACCATTGCTGAGACAAAAAGATAGAATCCCAGAGGGCTATCGCTCCCCGGTTCGAAAAAGCCAGGAGTGAAGTTTGTTCCGTAGATGCCGGCCAGGAGGCTGAGGGGGAGAAACATCGTCGCGACCGCCGTGAGCAGCTTTATCGTATTATCCGTCGAGGCAGAGTGTAGGCTGATGTAGAGGTCTCGAACGTCACTTGTCCTGTCCCTATCATTGTCGATCGTCTCCAACAGCTGAAAAGAGTGGTCATATACGTCCCTAAAGCTCCTGAGACTTGAATCCGCGACGAAAGGAACCGCTCCGCGCATCACCATACCAAGCATATCCCTGGTGGGAGTCAGAGAGCGCCTCAAGACCATCAGCCGTTTTCGCACCCCTCCTATCGTCGTCACGATCTGCACAACATTCTCCATCCTCCTCACTCGGGTCTTGAACGTCGTGACCGCCTGTTTGTCAAGCTCCTCAAGCCGATTCTCTACCTCGTCCAGAATCGGATAGTAGGCATCCACCGCGAAGTCAAGGAAGACATAGTAGAGCAGATCTGGCGATGGGATGTTTCCGAGCGGGGCAAGACCCCTAGCTCTGATCCGGGAGTCTACTGCTTGGATGAGCTCCGACTCCATTGAGTGGATGGTTATGATCCAGTTTTTCTGGAAGAAGATGAAGAGCTCGATTATCTCGCTCCTGTGATTTTTAACAATCGGTACATGGATTACAGCAAACACATTCTTCCCATAATCTTCCAGCTTTGGTCTCTGATCCTTGTGGATCACATCTTCCACGGCGAACTCATCTAGGCCAAATCTCTTCTTCAGCTCTCCAAGCTCCTCCTCGGTCGGGCTCTCCGCGTCAACCCAGAGCATCTCACCATCACGAATCTGTTCGGGAAAGTCTTTCACTGTCTTAGCCGGCGCAGCATCATCTCTCTGCCCGAGAAGTGTGAGCGTGATCAATGGCCGCGGTTGTGAACGGAGCAGAACGGGATAATAAGATTCATGAGACCTTACCTGGTTCAAGTCATCGAGGGTAACACAACCGGCAGTACATGGATCGTTCAATGCTCCTGATCATGTTCAAGAGCAGAGTGGGGGCCTTCTAGACGAGTCTCGTCGATCTTCTGATCGCCGTCGGGAGTGCGGGACTAGTCGTTTTCAGCCTGCCCACGGCCCTCAACAAGAACTCACAAGTTCCGAGAAAAGCCGCCAGCATTCCAACAGCCTCCATCCTGACATACTTCGTCCCTCTATTCGCGACTAGCGGACTTGTACTCACATCCCTCACAATTGCCGGGCAAGCCATCGTCTGGTGGCTCATTGTCCTGTTCAGACCAGTACAGCGGCGAGACAGCGAGAAGACAGACCAGCATCCGAGTCGTCGCCGTTAGCCAGTAGGGCTGGTCCTCCCGTAGCTTTTTAAGAACACAATCATCCAGCACCAGTGAGGCCGGAGATCTTCGATTCCACAAATCCCTCCTCGGAGCAGCGTAACAATTGAGCAAGGGAATCGTAGGCAAACTTATCCGCGATTACAAACCCTCAAAGTCCGAGGAAGAAATACTTCGATGGTGGAAGACTAGCCGGGCCTACGAGAAGACGAAGAAACACTCTCTGAAGAAACCCAGGTTCTATTTTGTAGACGGTCCACCGTTTGTAACCAATCCGCCCCATGTGGGAACGGGCTGGAACAAGACGCTGAAGGACGTAGTCATACGTTTCCAGAGAATGAAAGGCCATAATGTCCATGACCAGCCGGGCTATGATTGTCACGGATTACCAGTCGAAGTGATGGTTGAGAAGAGTCTCAATCTCACATCAAAGAAAGATATCGAGAATGTAATCGGTATTGACCGGTTCATCGCCGAATGCAAGAAGTACTCTGATGAGAACATCGAGAGTCAGACCCGGGTCTTCAAGGATCTCGGCGTATGGATGGATTGGGAACGTCCGTACGTAACATACCAGGACAGGTATGTCGAGTCAGTCTGGTGGACAGTCAAACAGGCTCAACAGAAGAAGCTACTCTACAAGGGACTGAGAGTTGTCCACTGGTGCCCCCACGACGAGACAGCCCTAGCAGGATACGAAGTGACAGACGAGTATCGCATGATCAAGGACTACTCCATCTACGTGAAACTACCCATCGTCGACAAGCCCCGAGAATTTCTCCTGATATGGACGACCACTCCCTGGACCCTACCGGCAAACGAGGGCGTCATGGTTCACCCCAAGATGTTCTACTTGAGTGTGGAGGTCGACGGCGAGAAGCTGATAATCGCCAAAGAGAGACTATCACCGGTGATGGGAGAAAGGCCCTACAAGGTCCTTGAGGAGCGGAAAGGACAGGACTTGGAGGGAGTCTCCTACGTCCCGCCCTTGCTAGAAGAGACTCATCAGAAGACAGGTGGGACGCTTCACAGGGTGTTCTTGAGTTCGGAGTACGTAACGATGACAGACGGCACCGGCCTGGTCCACATGGCTCCCGGGCACGGTGAAGAAGACTTTGAGGTAGGCCAGCGAAACGGCCTACCGGTGCTGTCTCCAGTAGACGCGTCAGGACGCTTCACTCCTGAAGCGGGAAAATATGCCGGACTTCAAGTCAGAGAGGCAAACCCGGTGATCGTCAAGGACCTTGAAGCCAGGGGATTACTCTTCAGAGAGGAGACGATCGAGCACTCATATCCCCATTGCTGGCGTTGCAAGACCCCACTCATACTGCGAGCCACGGACCAGTGGTTCATCAAAGTCACTGACTTCAAAGACAAGATGCTTCGAGAGAACAAGAGTGTCCGGTGGACCCCAGAATGGGCGGGGTCTAAACGATTCCACGCATGGTTGGTTGATGCTCGAGACTGGGTCATCAGCCGTCAACGCTACTGGGGAACTCCCCTCCCTGTCTGGACATGTCAAGAGTGTGGAGAACGCACGGTAGTAGGCTCGAGAACTGAGCTAGAGAAGATAGCCATTCGACATCCACGAAAGTATGAACTTCATAGAAACGGCGTGGACCAAATTGAAACCAGATGCAGGTGTGGCGGGAGAGCTAGAAGAGAGCCAGATGTCCTCGACGGCTGGCTTGACTCAGGAGTAGCCTCGTGGGCAGGACTAAACTATCCACCTAACGCGAAGGAGCTGAGAGCCTGGTGGCCAGCCGACGCGATTGTTGAAGCTCACGACCAGACCCGAGGCTGGTTCTACAATCAGCTAGGCTCCAGCGTTCTAGTCTTCAACAAGACTCCGTACAAGTCCGTGCTCATGCATGGACACACTTTGGACTCAGATGGAGAGAAGATGAGCAAGTCCAAAGGAAATTTTGTGAGCCCGGGCGATGTGATTGGAAAATATGGCAGAGACGCTCTGCGATTCTACACGCTTCAAGCCACCGTCTGGGAAGACTTCCGGTTCTCATGGAACGCGGTCGAAGCAGTGGCCCGTGACCTCCAGATAATCTGGAACGTTTACGCATTCGCAACACTCTACATGAGCCTAGACAAATTCGGACCACGCAAATGGCCGTTACAACGATTGTCCAGATTCTACCGCCAGGAAGACAAGTGGCTGCTCTCGCGAACCGAGAGAATGATCCAAGACGTCAGCGAGCATAACGAAGAAATGGAATTCCACCTATCAGCCCGGGCCCTGAGAGATTTCGTGATAGAGGATCTCAGCCACTGGTACATCCGCCTCGTAAGGAGACGTTTCTGGCTTGAGAAGAAGAGCAGAGACAAGCTCGCAGCCTATGCAGTCCTCCACCACGCCCTCAGGACCTGGCTCAGCCTCGCAGCCCCTATGATGCCATTCGTGACCGAGACAATCTACCGAGAATCATTCAGAGGGACAGAACCGAAGGGTCCAGAAACCGTCCACATGACGCCATGGCCAGGCCCGTCGAGAAGATGGATCAACAAGATACTGGAGGAGGAGGTGAAGATTGTCCAGCACATCTCGGAAGCAGTAGCCTCGGCTCGACAGTCAAAGAAGATCAAACTTCGACAGCCAGTCTCAAGGATCCTCGTAGTCTCAGACATGCCGGTGGTAACACGCACCGTCAAAGCACTCCACGAGCTTCTCCTTCAACAGACCAATGCAAAACATGTCAGGCTCGTAGGCATCACAGAAGTAGAACGATTGAAGAGGCTGATCGTCGAGCCGAACTTCAAGGGCCTCGGCCCAGCCTTTCGGGGCGACGCGAACAAGGTCGCGCAGGCACTCCGCACCAAAGACGGACGAGAGCTTCTGAGAGCTTTCAAACGAGACGGACACTTCCCGCTGAAGACTGACCATGAGGATTACAAGATCACTAGCGAGATGGTGACGCTGAGAGAGGAGATGCCGGAGAACTATGCTCTCGGAAGCTTTGACGAGGGACGGGTCTATGTGGACCTTACAATCCCAGCCGATCTAGTAAGGGAGGGATTCGTCAGAGACGTAATACGCCGACTGCAAGAAATGAGGAAACGCCTCGACCTCCCTGTTGACGCGTTCGCAGACGCATTCATCTCTGTCGCTGATCCAGAAAAATTGGGCTGGCTGGAGGATGAAAGGGACGTGGTGATGGAAGAAGTGCGAGCCAAGACACTACTCCTCTTACAAGCAGACCAGGAGAAACCCGGTGCCGCTCTAGATGAGACCTGGCAGATCGGGGGCCACGAGCTTCATATGGGCATTTCACAGGTAACAGGGAAGCCCCAAATGGTTCAAGCCTGATCTTCGGACACAGTTAACACATATCAGAGCGACGTCGCAGAAGGTCGCGTCTTCTGGTCAACGAGCGCGATGTTCATGGTGACGAAGGAAGTTACGCATATTCAATCAACAACACCGAAGGCTAGGGCTTTGCGCGAGCTAAAGCCTGATTGCTGGATGTGCAAGAGCCTCCATGAGCCAGCCCATCTTGTCTTCTTCGAGTCGCGAACCTCTATCGGAAAACTCAATCCTGACCAGTTCTTCAGGGGCTACTCGTTCGTGACGCTCAAGTGGCACAGGGAAGAGCTCTACCAGCTCTCAGACATGGACCGGAAGGAATTCCTCGAGGACATGTCGCGAGTGGCAGCGGCTCTCGCTGAGAGCTTCGGCCCGGACAAGATGAACTACGAACTCCTCGGCAACGGAATGCCTCACCTCCACTGGCACCTTGTCCCCCGGTACAGGGACGACCCATTCTGGGGCCGCCCCATCTGGACCGGACCTCGAAGAAGGAAGAGGCTCGCCCGGGAGGATTACGAGGATGTGCTTACTCACCTCAGAGCCAGACTTCGAAAATAGTTAAACGTTCACCCGATTCGGCCAACAGTACCATTCAGCCCTCGTTCCCAGTTACGCCAGATTGAAACCGCCAGCAGCCGCTCCACACGTATATTTCGCGGATTGGAGCGTTGACGCCACGTACGCCGAGGTCTTCATAGACGCCACGGCATTGGTCCTTCCTGCAATCGCTCTTCGACGACTATTGCTCCAGAAGGCATCTTTCTGGGGAGTCAGAGCCGGAAACCTTGCGCGGCTGAACCTCTATTTCCTTTCCGCCGTACTGTTCGACATCCTTCGCAGTATTGGTTTCGAGTGGGCTGCATACGGTCTCCAGGTCAGTGTTACCCTAGTCTTCGCCGTGGTAGGATTGATGGCTGGGAACCTGTACTTCTGCCCGGAATGTAACACTCTTCGGGAAGCGTGGTCACGGCTGAAGTCGCGAACCTCGCTACTCCTTTACGAGATCCTAGTGTTTGGTTGGTTAGGACTCAACATATTCCTACCCGCCTGGTATCTCCCATACACCATCGCCCTACTATCGGCAGGGGCAATATACCCAACAACACTGTTTCTAGCTGCGGGAAGACGAGCCAAGCCTCCGCACGTCAAGAGAGCGATGGCAACCCTTTCCACGACCTGGTTCCTCTTCGTCACGCTCGGCACCTTCCTATTCGCCCTGGGTGCACAGCCTCCTGTGCTTCCAGTGTCCATCCCGGCTGCATGGGAATTGGCGTTCTTGACAGGATCAGTCCTCTTCTTCGCTATGTCTATCGGTGAAGCTACTCCACTAGGTTCAGTAAGATTTCCGTCAGGCCAACTACTGCCCGAGACCATCATCAAACCTGGGCATCGTTACCTGATCCTCCATGACTCTGGAAGGAGGGCGATTGCTTTCCTCGCATCGACACTGAAAGGGTTGATAGACTCAGGGTCAAAGATTATCGTCAGCGCGTCCAGTAGCGGCTGGCTTGTTGGAAATCTATCGCAGAACGAACCACGCTTCGAGGAATGGAAGAAGAGCGGCAGACTAATCGTTTCCCAGATCGTGCAAGGTCAAGACTTGCCGCGAGAGGGTCTTTCGGAGAGGTTGAGCTTTGGCCCAATATCGAAAGTCTATCTCAAAGAGATAGGGCAGGAGAATCTTCAAGGCCAGATAGCGCCAATCGACAAGGAGACGAGTGATAAATATCAAGGGCCAGCAGAGCTATTCCTCCTCGAGAGCAGTAAGGCTCCCCGGCCTCAGCTCACAGAGTTTCTACGCCAGAACACGGGCGTAGAGCTGCTGAACTTGTCCGAGTCGACGGAACCATTCTCGTCCTTGGTGAATCTTGATCACCAGCAGATACGTGGTTCAGTCATACTCTTCGAATACGACAACAATTCTGACTACGAGAGTGCGGTTGACAAGTTTCTAGCAGAGGGAACTAGCAACGCTGAACTCTGTGTCGTCTTCACCGTAAAGTCCAGCAAGCTCTATCGCGCGATCAAGGGAAGGCGGATGATCAAGATTATCGCTGCCTCATCGCTCCTCTCCGCCCCGGACGAGCTGCCAGATGGTGAGATGCAAATTCCGGACAAGGAGCTCGGACTCGTAGCAGCAATCGTCTCTGATTTCCTCGACAACAGCAAGAACTCGGGGGCGAGTTTCGTATTCGACAGCATAACCGATCTTATCAGAGGCGAACGATGGGAACAGGTCTACGAAGGGATTAGACAGCTGATAGACCTGTTGACCGTTCCAAATGCCACAGCTCTCTTCCTTGCCAACATAAACACCATGGAGCCCCGATTCGTAGGCGCCCTCCGTGGACTATTCGCCGTCCAGATAAGAATGGACAACTATGGTCTCAGAGCAATAAAAGCCTCGATTCACCAGGTTGCCCAATAAGTCATTCTCATATCTCAGAAGCGAGCGCGGATCTTTCACTCTAAGATTATTTAAAGTACGGTCAAACGGGTTAACAGAACAGCCTCAAACTGGACTGTCACAGGCTTGGAGCATCACAGTCACGACATTGTAATCGTAGGCGGAGGTGCCGCAGGTCTCCGAGCAGCCATAGCAGCAGTCGAACTCCAGCCGAAGATGGATGTCGCAGTCGTCTCAAAAGTCTACCCGATGCGGAGCCACACCGTCTCCGCCGAGGGAGGAATGGCAGCGGTCACCCGCGAATACGACCACTTCGACTCGCACGCCTACGACACGATCAAAGGGAGCGATTTCCTAGCCGACCAAGACTCGGTCGAGTTTTTCGTAAAGGAAGCCCCGCGCGAGTCCTATCAACTTGAACACTGGGGGTGCCCGTTCAGCCGAGACCCGGACGGACGCATCAGCTCTCGAGCCTTCGGTGGAATGAGCGTCAAGAGAACCCTCTTTGCAACCGACAAGATCGGCTTCCATCTCCTCCACACCCTCTTCCAGACCTCGCTCAAGTACGAGAATATCCATCGATACGATGAGTGGTTCGTAACCTCCCTACTGGTCGACAAAGGCCGAGTTGAGGGCGTAACCGCGATAGAGATGCGGACCGGAGAACTGGTAACTATCCTCGGCAAGGCAGTAGTCATCGCAACAGGAGGCTGTGGACGTATCTTCCAGTTCACCACAAATGGATGGATCAAGACCGGCGACGGTATGGCACTAGCATACCGCGCAGGGGTCCCGTTGAAAGATATGGAAATGGTCCAGTACCATCCTACCCTCCTTCCGAACACTGGTATCCTGATCACTGAAGCGGCCCGCGGAGAGGGAGGCCATCTGCTGAACAAGGACGGAGAACGATTCCTCAAACGGTACGTCCCGGGAAAAATGGAGCTTGGTCCGCGCGACATACTCTCCAGGGCCGAGATGAGCGAGATCAACGCTGGAAGGGGATTCGACGGACCCTACGGAAGCTACGTAAATCTTGATCTTACGCACCTCGGCGAAATAACAATCGAAGACAAGCTACCCTTTGTGAAGGAGCTCGCCGAAAAATACCTCGGAATAGACCCCGCGCATGAGCCAATCCCTGTTAGACCGGGACAGCACTACATGATGGGAGGCGTGCACACAGACATGCAAGGGTTCACGGGAATGCTAGGACTCTACGCAGCCGGTGAAGCTGCCTGCGTGACTATGAACGGCGCCAACAGGCTTGGAAGCAATTCCCTAACTGAATGCCTAGTTTTCGGCGCGGCAGCGGGCAGAGCCTCAGCCCAATATGCCGCGAAACAAACTAGTCCCAATTTCGGAAACCCTGTCCAGGGAGAAGCGATGATGGAGGAGAAGAGGATCTTCGACCAGCTACTGAAACACGAGCAGGGAGAGAGGATATCTGGCATAAGAACCGAGATGCAGAACGAGATGGAGAAAGATGTGGGAATATATCGAGAGGAGAACAGCCTCAAAGAGGCATGCAGAATAATCGGAGCGCTCAAGACGCGTCTCAAGAATGGAATAGTCGAAGACAAGGACCACGTATACAACACAGAACTCGTCTCTGCGCTTGAACTAGACTTCATGCTCGACGTGGCAGAAACGATACCCTACTCTGCAGTCCTAAGACATGAGTCGAGAGGCGCCCACTTCAGGACCGAGTACACCAAACGAGACGATGCCCACTTTCTCAAGCACTCTATGGCCTACAAGACTGCTGGACCTCCAAGGATCGATTACAGCCCCGTCATAATAACACGATGGAAACCGGAGGAGCGTGTCTACTAGCAAATGAGCCAGGACATAGCCACTATACGGGTGACGCGGTATCGACCGGAAAAAGACTCGCAGCCTTTCTTCCAGGAATACAAGGTCCCGTACCGGCACGACATGGTCGTGCTCGACGCTCTGAACTACATCAAGGCCGAGTTGGACGGGAGCCTGACCTATCGATGGTCCTGCCGAATGGGCGTATGCGGCAGCTGCGGCGCCAACATTGACGGAGAGCCCAAACTGACATGCGCCAGCTTCCTCCATGAGTTCAAAGACCGAACTATCACAGTGGAGCCAATGTCCCACTTCCCCGTAATCAAGGACCTTGTCGTCGACATGGAGGATTTCATGGAGAAGCTTGTGAAGATCAAGCCCTGGATAATCAGGGAGAAAGACTCTCCCGTCGAAGAGGGCGAATACAGACAGTCCTCAAAGGAGCTAGACCGCTATCAACAGTTCTCATCCTGCATCAACTGCATGCTCTGCTACGCAGCATGCCCGATCTACGGACTCAACGAAAAATTCCTCGGTCCAGCAGCAACCGCTCTAGCCTACCGATATATCGAGGATAGCCGGGACCAAGGGAAGGACCTTCGATTCCCAATAGTCCACGAGATCGAGGGAGTATGGGAATGCACCCTCGTCGGCGAGTGCAGCGTCGTCTGCCCGAAAGGCGTAGATCCGATGCTCGCGATCCAGCGCACAAAGATTCTAGGAGCCACCAACGCGATAAAGTCGATACTCATGCCTCGAGGCGGACGATAGCATGGCGGAGAACAAGCACTATCCAGAACTGAGGAGACGGCTAACTCCTGGATGGTGGACAGCCAACCGGCACTATGCAATGTACATGGTCCGCGAGTGGACGAGCCTGTTCGTCGCCCTCTACAGTCTCATCTTCATCTACGGACTCTCACTCTGGGCGACGGGATCTAGCGCAGACTTTCTCAACTTTTTGAAGAACCCGGCAGTTATCGGATTCAGCATTATCGCTCTCGTCTTCACAATGTATCACGCAGCGACCTGGTTCTACCTGCTCGGCGCTGTCGTTCCCGTCAAGATCGGAAGGAGCAGAACCAAGCCCTGGCAGGCCCTCGTGCTCAACCTCATTCTCTTGGGAATAGTCTCGTACTTGGCGATCTGGCTGGTCGTGTTGAGATGAATGTAGAAACACACAAGGTCGCAAGGCTCCACGCGATACTCTGGGGCATCTTCTCGCTGGGGGGAACGGTCGCCGCGTTCCTCCTGCCGGTAATGATCTATATGACAGCCATCGCCTACCCCTTCCGTCTTTGGCCATTCAACGGAACGAGAGACGCAAGCTTCCTTGTCACCGGACACCTCCTCGGTGCACTCTTCGTGTTCGTAACCATAACAGGCTCACTCTACCATGGAATCTATCGGTTCCAATCCACCTTGACAGAAATTGGACTCCTCAAGTACAGAAGAGCATTGGAGGCTGTCGGATACTTCATCATATTTGTAGGAATCATTGTGCTAGCGTACTATCTGATAGCCTGGTATCTCAACGGGACCATAGCATAGTCGAGTTCCGCTAACCTCAACCGGGTCTTACCGAATAATGCAGCTTGGTGTAGCACACATTCGTTGAAAGCCTTGCGAAGCCAGATTGACCAATCCTTTGATATTCTAATAGCGCTTGTTTTGTAGCAATTTCCGGTGAAGAGTTTGGCCCATGAGCATTCACTCGAAGAGTTTAGACGCTACCGCGAAAAAATGAACGAGAAGATTCTGGCAAGAGGAAGTCTTGGGATAAAACGGTTCTTCAATCTCGATACACAAGCGTACAACGACGGGGCACTTCCCAAGAAAACGAAAGAACTGTTAGGCTTGGTAGCCTCACTGGTTCTGAGATGCGATGACTGTGTTACATACCATATCATCCAGTGCGTGGAACAGAAGTTAAGCGACGAAGAGCTCTTCGAGGCCTTCAATATTGGACTAATAGTCGGAGGATCTATCACTATTCCACACTTTCGCTACGCCGTTGACACGCTTGAAGACTGCAGGAAGAAAGCGAGGTTGCGGTCTTCGTCTTAGACCGATAAAATGGTGGGCCGGGGGAGATTTGAACTCCCGACCGTGCGGCCTCTAAAGGGATTCCGCGTGTAAGGCGGACGTTCTCACCGGAGGATCCTTCCCAACCGGGCTGAACTACCGGCCCACTGCAAAGGAGTCGTCGAGTCTGCTCGGGTAGATTACGATTTAGGTCGAGATTACCGAACCTCGCCAATATTGGGAGCTTGTCCTTTTATAGAGCGAATGGCTAGTTTTCATTTCGGGCATTTATGGCGGGTAAGGAGCCGCTCGTCTACATCGACGGCGAATACCAGCCAAAAGGCAGCGCGAAAATCTCCGTTTATGACCACGGTCTCCTTTACGGCGACGGGGTCTTCGAAGGCATACGCGCCTATAACGGAATAGTCTTCCACCTTCGCGAACACATCGAGCGAATGCTAGAGGGGCTGAGAATCACCAGGATCAATAGTCCACTTTCGAAAGAGGAGCTGATGAATGCTGTCGTGGAGACTCTTCGAAGAAACAATTTCATGGACGCATACATACGGCTCATCATCACGCGAGGCAGAGGAAATCTGGGCCTCGATCCCAGAAGCTCTCAAAAGCCCTCGATCATAATCATGAGCGAGCCGGTGGGTCCAGCCCACGGCAAAGAGGCCCGTGAGAAGGGAATAACCGCTATTATCTCCAGCTACAGGCGTGACATGGTTGACGGGACCACTCATGAGCTGAAATCCCTCAACTACATCCAGAGCGTTCTTGCCAAATTCCAGGCGATAGATGCTGGGACCGACGAGGTCGTTATGCTCGATCACCGTGGAATGGTATCAGAGTTCCACGGCTCAAACATGTTTCTGGTAAAACAGGGAATAGTGCACACGCCCACCTCAGCGTCCGGCATACTCCACGGGATTACAAGGAGTAGGGTTCTCAAGCTTGCTGAAGAACTCGGCTATGATGTTCATCAGAGAGACATCACGCCCTACGAGCTACTGAACGCTGACGAGGTTTTCCTCACAGGCACCCTCGCCGAGATAGTGCCTGTCATCCGGATACAGGGAGTTCCGATCGGCGAAGGGAAGCCGGGTCCCGTCACTAAGGAGATCATCAGAGCCTTCCAAAGAATAACTCAAGACCCGAAGGAGGGAACCGTGATACGCGAGCAGGTTCCCGTACCGGCCCGGGCGAGGACGGTTAGCCGGCCGACGTGATCATGTGGAAATCTATTTTCTCAGTATGTTTAGATGGAATAGAGTGTAGGTGACGCAGCCACCGGCCGCGTCCATGAGCATTGCGCCCGCCACAAGTGTAATGTCGTTGGTCAGGCCAGTCTCCAAGTAGCCAAACCATTGCTGGAGCGAACTCCAGATTGAGCCTATAGCAACAGCAATCCCGATAGCCAAGAGCGGCTTTCTGTCCGGAGTCATCTTGAATCTAAGGTTCAGAATCCAAGCAGACAGCGAAATGGCCAAGGCGAAATGAAGGAGCAGGGAGAAGGGAGTTATGCTGAACAGGATCAACTGGTTAACGAGGATGCCGATTCCCGTCACAACCAAGGCACACGCTGAACAGACAAGTGTAAGACCCAGCCACTTCGGGGTCGTGTCTAGCAGTTGAATGCCTACACCCGGCATCTGCTATTCCTCTTGGATCTTAACCCGACCATGATGTAGAAACGGAAGGCTCATGTTGTGGCGTAGGAGGAACTCATGAATCCTCGGCCACTGTTGGAGCGACACAACGCTGCCGATTATGCCACCTGACAGTGCCATGACCGCGGAGACTGCTGTAATTATCGCGAACGCGGTTTCCCATGCGTAAGGTAGCAGAGCGCCTGGAAGGCTGATGAGGCTGGTCAGGACCCAGAGGGCGATGCTGGCCAGCTCGCCGAGAGTCCCCGCGAGGAAGCCGGCTGCCGCGCCTCGAAGAGGTCCAGTCTTGACAATTACTCCTGCAACCAGTCCCGCTATGAAGGGACCCGCCTGTGGCAACCCGGCGCCGAGGATGAGGTTGATGAGAAATCCTACACCGATAGCCAACAGAAAGTCCGCAGTCTTGTCCTGAGAAGTATTGGAATTCCTGGCCAGAGAGTCCATCGGCCTTTAGACCGCATCGTTGCAGTGCAATGATATCTCGTGCGTAACCCCAAGCTGAGCCAAATGGTTACATTGGCTACGCCGGAACGAGGCTGGGACAATGAAGGGGGCCATCTTCGACTGGGACGGGACCCTCGCGAGTATCGACGAGCGGGAGTTCGACTGCATCAACCATGCACTCACTGAACACGGGTCGAAGCCGATCAGCAGAGAGTTCTACATCAGCAACTACTATCGCAGGGCCTACGAGCTCGGCACTGGACCGCGAATGGTCCTCAAGACAGCACTTGCCGACAAAGGCCAAGCGGTTGTCGAGAGGGCGTACGAGTCCTACAGGAAAGTCTTCCAGCGTTCAGTGGACAAGGCGACCCTCCAGATCGGCTCTATTGAGATTCTCAAGAGTCTGAAACGTGCTGGCTTCAAGGTGGGCGTTGCAACGATGAGGTATACAAGATGGGTTGTTGAGTCGGAATTGAAACATTTGTCCGTCGCCCCCTTTGTGGATCTCCTTCGGACCCGACAAGACCTTGACGTCGGAGGGGTTTTGGGATCGATGGAAGAGATAGTCAGTCAGCGAGTCCGACTTGTGAGCGAGGTTCTAGGAGGATTCCAGCTGGAGCCTGAAGAGGCTTTCCTCGTGGGAGATTCTTGGTGGGACATCCGCGCCGGTAAACGTCTAGGGATAAGGACAGTTCTCGTTCGGACTGGGTTTGCCGCGTTCAACGACTTTTCGAAGGAAACCCCTGACGTGGTCGCATCATCTCTCCTGGAACTCCTACATGCATTGGAAGAGAAGGACTGGACAATTTGACTCTCACCAAAGACTGTCACAGCCCTTCAACGATAAACGAACCACTATTTTCTTGCCGGTAAGCTGAGGTCCGTAGTAGGAATCGGCTCTATGCCATTATTCTCAAGTTCTTTGAGAAGCCGGTTGACGCCCAACCAGTCGCTCGCTATGTGTCCGAGAACGATCAGATTTCCGTTCTTCTCCGCGTCCAGCTTGGTCAGATCAGGTTCTGAGATATGGATGTAGGATAGTGTGTCAACGCCGTGTTGGAAGTAGGCCTTTGCGATGTCGAAGCCGCCGTTCGTATAGCAAGCGTGTGATATGGCTACCTTGCCCGCTCTATTCTCGGGAGAGCCAAGCCTCACTTCGATCTTGGTCTCCGCCTTCTTGAACTCGGGGAATGCCCCGATCCGAGAAACGAGTTCGTGGACCGTCGCTCTTTCGCCGAGACCCTTGGTCGCCTCTACCATCATTCTTCGGCCTATCTCATCGCACGGGCTGTGGATGGTGATGAGGGGTAGTCCTAACTTCTTCGCGGCGCTGGGCGTCTGATCATAATTCTCTGGATGGTGTTGTATGTCAAGAACGCGATACTTGCTCTTCACAGCTTCCCTCGCAGCTTCAGCTGGGACTCCGGCCGTCTTCATCTGCTCGACGTGGCGTAGGAATACCTTGTAGCCTTCTAGCTGTGCCCTTCCCCCAGCTGGATGGTGAGCGATCACTCCATCACAGCCCAGGTTCTTGGCGAGCAACAGTTCGCCTACGCTAACATCGATGGAAACGAGGAGTTTTCTGAGTCTTCGTCCTCGGACGTGAATCTCGCTGTCAGAGGGTATCGAGTTGAAATGGGCGAGTCTAAGGGCAGTTTCCATGATCTGCTGGGTGTCAAGCATGTCTCTACCCAGTTCTTCTTGCAGCGTTATAGAGCGTTAGGCGCGTCCGCCTTTGGTCATTTTCTTTAGATCGAGAACCTCATCCAGCTTGTCCTTGGGCAGGATACCTTTCTCCAACACGACCTCTCTGAGGGACTTGTTCTCAGCCATCGCTTTCTTCGCAATCTTCGCCGCGTTATCGTAGCCGATCCTCGGAGTGAGTCTCGTCACCATCATCAACGTCCGCTCAGCGTAATCCATGCACCGTTTCTTGTCCGCGGTTATTCCCATCACACATTTTTCGCCTAGGATACGCGAGCCGTTGGCCAAGATCTCTATCGACTGGAGCAGATCGTAGGCGATAACAGGCATCATCACATTCAGCTCTAGCTGGCCGAGCGAGCCGCAGATGCCTATCGCAGTATCATTCCCGTAGACCTGGGCGGCTACCAGGCCGAGGGCTTCAGGAATAACAGGGTTGACCTTGCCTGGCATTATGCTCGACCCTGGCTCCATGGCCGGAAGGTCAATCTCGCCGAGAGCAGTTCGTGGACCAGAGTTCAGTAGGCGTAGGTCGTTGGATATCTTCATCAGACTCGTTGCGATGACTTTCAGCAAGCCGCTTGCCTCTACAGAGGCGTCCTTGCTCTGCAACCCTTCAAACATATTCTCCGCCTTGCGGAAGGAGAGGCCGGTCAGGCGGTTGATCCCCATAATCGCCAACTCAGAATATTTCGGATCCGCATTAAGGCCCGTCCCGACAGCCGTCCCTCCGAGTGGCAATTCCAGGAGAATATTCCTAGCCTGCTCCGCTCGTTTGATAGCGCGTCGTATCATGCTGGCATACCCGCTAAACTCTTGGCCCAGAGTAATCGGTACGGCATCCTGAAGATGTGTCCGGCCTGCCTTGACAACATCCTCAAACTCCGCCACCTTCTTCTCTAATGCCTCAGCCAAGACCCGGAGGTCCGGAACCAGTCTGCGAGCGATGGCTTCGGCCGCGGAGACATGGATTGCCGACGGGAAGACATCGTTCGTTGACTGGCACATGTTGACATGATCGTTCGGATGGATGATCGACTTGTCGCCTCTCTTGCCGCCGAGAAGCTCGATGGCTCGATTCGCTATCACCTCGTTCATATTCATGTTTGACGATGTCCCGCTACCAGTCTGAAACACGTCGACGACAAACTGGTCGTAATAGCTACCCTCCATAATCTCCTTTGCAGCCGAGGCAATGGCCTCGCCTTTCTTAGGGTCTAACAGGCCCAGTTGCATGTTGGCTCGGGCTGCTGAGAGCTTGATCAGAGCCAGGGCCCGGATGAATTCCTTCGGGAGGCGAAGGCCCGAGATGGGGAAGTTCTGGAAGGCCCGCTGAGTTTCCGCACCATAGTATGCCGTGCTGGGAACCTTAACCTCTCCCATGCTGTCCCTATCCAACCGATACTCTTCGACTGTGACCATTATCGAGACGCTCGATCGGTTCGGTGGCAAATCTGGATTAAAAAGACTCTTCCTTCCACTCCGAACAGTCCATATTATTGGGGGCATATCCTCAGTTTCAGTCATCTCTACACTCTAACAGTCAACGGTGGACCTGATCCAGTACACCTTGATCTCGGCCAGTAAGATTCGCCGAAACAGCGAGAAGCTCCGCGAACAAGTCCGACAAGTTCTGTCTCTTCTCGATGAGATGGAACAGTACCGGATGAGGAAAACGCCTAGGCAGAGTTCCCGAATCTAGAAGAGCCAGCGAGGCACGTTTCCGAAAGAATAGAACAGTTTACATTATCACCCGTTCCTAGGCGACCGTAACAGTTCAGGTCGCCGAGAAATGAGACTTCTGAGATTCCAACAGAGACCCATCGAAAATAGGATCGGCGTCATGATCGACGCGAATCGAATAGTCGAACTCCCAGGGCAAAAGAATTCCGAACCAATTCTAGACTTTCTTCACGACCCAAAACACGAAGCTAGAGCTGTTCAAACGTTGGACAACGCAAAGAAACAGCTAGCCAACCCAGAGGAGAAAAGTGCCAAGGGCGTGATCGACCTCGACAGCGTCACAGTTCTTCCACCTATCGCGCGTCCAGCCAAGATCATATGCTTGGGAGGAAACTTCTCCGACCATCTCCAGGAAGGGTCCGCTAGCCTACCACCATTTCCGGTATCCTTCCTCAAGTCGCCCACCTCTCTCGTGGGACACAAGGCTCCTGTCTTCTATCCGCCGAAGGTCAAACTCCTCGATTATGAAGTGGAGCTAGCTGCTGTAATCGGCGAGAAGTGTAAAGATGTCTCGAAAAAAAACGCCCTAGACTATGTGGCTGGCTTCTCCGTCTTCAACGACATTAGCGCTCGAGATATACAGTTCGCGGAGATGAAGAGAGGCTTCTGCAATCTGGGCAAGAACTTCGCCTCCTTCGCACCAATGGGACCTTTCCTAGTCACTCCGGACCAGGCCGGAAACCCTGACAATCTGGAAATGGAACTCCGGGTCAACGGCCAGATAAGACAATTTTCCAGCACGAAGAACATGGTCTTCAAGATGCGAGAGCTGGTCGAGTTTTTCTCCTCAATGACCCTTGAACCGGGCGACATTATCACGTCAGGAACCCCTTCTGGAGTTGCGATCTATAGGAAGCCGGACAAGACGCTGTATCTCTTGAAGCCGGGAGATCTTGTCGAGTCGAAAATCGAGAGTCTTGGAAAGCTCCAGAACACAATTGTTCGAGAGACAAAGCCTGTAAGACTGACCGTAACACGCCAGCTCGCGCCTGCTAGGACCGGTTCTCCGTTCAAGAACGCTGAACACGAAACGAGTTAAATTGACCAGAGTCAAGCGACCCTAGGAATAGACATGACAACCAAACAGAAGATGGAATTTCCCCGAATCAACTTCGTGGCGCTACTAGCCGGCGCTCTTTTCTTGGTCAGTATCTTCCTCTACTGGTGGGGCCTCGACACCACCGGGTCCATAGCCGGGTCTAGCGTTAGCGACTCTCTTCGATGGTCCCTCTGGAGCGGCCCCTCAAACACGCCAATAAGTTCGTCCCAATCGTTTCAGACCCTCGTCGCATATAGCCCAGTGATAGGAGTTCTTGCGGTCGCCTCGGCGATCCTAACTTTGCTAGGAACCATTCCAAAGGCTCATCGTCTACTAATCGGAGGTGGCGTGATCTCCGTCCTCACTTCAATCTTCTATGCCGTGCTTGTGAGTTATACGGTTTCAAATGGATGCGGTGGCTCGTCCAATTGTATTAGCGGGCCATTCGGTACAGAAACCATGACAGTGTCACCTTTCGGTCTGAGTCTCACTCGCACATGGGGCTTCCAAACAGGCTTCTACATAGAAATAGTCGGCGCGGTCCTCGCCATAATCGCCATAGCTTTTCACCGGACCTTCTTGAAGATGAAGGCTCCATAACTCAGCGACCAGTCACGCCTCTTCCTCGGGTCTGCGAGCCAGCTTCGGTGTTTTGTGGCGGGCCCGGCGGGAGTTGAACCCGCGACAACCGGGTATCCTCCTCGGAGGTAAAAGCCTCACCAGAGACGCTTCTCTACCGGTGCTCTACCTCTTTAGGACCCCGCGGGGGATCTGGCTAAGCTACGGGCCCACGTCACCGCCCGAAACCGGATCCATCTATATTAGATGATTTTTCAGGGCACGACCAAGAGGTGCGCTAGGGCACTGCCTCCACGTCATTATTAAGCCGTCAGCACCAGTCCACTGTTATCAATGGTCGACCTCTCCTCGTTAATCAGCTTCCTGAGCGCAATAAGCTCGATCGCCATCATACTAGGGGCTATCTTCGTCGTCTTTCAACTCAGACAGAACGCGAAGCTGATCAAGACAGCAAGTCTTGAGACCAAGTCCAACATGTCCTTCTCAGTACTCGAAAAAATCACTGAGGAATCCTTTGCCCGCCGGCGGAAGAACATGCATGACGCGGTTAGGAAGTACAGCCAGATCAGTTGGGAGGGTTTCGACGACACTCTAGAGGACTTCGAGGCGCGAAACTTCGGCTACATCTACGAGCTAATAGGAGAACTCGTAAGGGAGGGAATTATCGACTTGACGATCGCCATACACTCCCTCCGATACTTGATCGTGTTCGATTGGCAGACATTCGAGCCCCTTGTCAAACATCTCATGGAACGATACAAGGTTCCAGTCAACCCCTACGAAAACTTCGAGTGGCTCGCCCAAGAAACTCGAAAATTCCTCCAGAGCAGGGGAAAGATTGGCGAAGGATCCCGCCCAGAAACCCTGCACTAGGAGTCTTCTGCGATGCTAGTGATTCTTGGACAGTACGTAGCTCGATTAGGGAAGAGATAGATCTTTTCAACTACTTGACCATATTCGGCTTTATTCAGTGGTTACCCCCAGAGGTTTAACTAAAGTAACACGTCATTCTCGGAGAGACTTTGGAAGCATTGGACGAGTCCTACAAGCTGGAACAGTCAACGCTCAAACTTGCGAAGGGGGGCGAGACGAGTATTGTCTATGGCATTCCATCAAAAATCCGTGATCCTGCAACATGCCTCATCATTGCTCATGGTGCGGGTGGTCCCATGCACTCGCCGTTCATCCGCTACTTCCATACGGAGCTGGCAAAGCAGGGTTTCATCACAGTCAAGTTCAATTTTCCGTACATGGAAGCCCATCGAAAGGTGCCTGATAGGACCGAGATCTTGGAGGTTTCATTGGGGGAAAGTCGATGGGAGGCCGGATCGCCTCACAGGTCGCGGCGATGGACGGGGTCGATGTTGACGGTCTCTTCTTTCTTGGATACCCTCTGCACCCGCCTGGGAAAACTGAACAGTTACGGGATGCGCACCTTTACAGGATCACGAGACCAATGATCTTCCTGTCTGGAACAAGAGACAGCTTCGCGAGAAAACAACTCCTAGAGGAAGTTGTTGCAAAGCTCGGTCCAAACGCCCAGCTACACTGGATAGAGAATGGAGATCACAGCTTCAGGAGACCCGATGAGAAGATCACCGGCAAGGAAGGGACGCATGAAGCGCTCGCGGCTCTCGTAGGCTGGCTTAAAAGCGTCCCTTGACACTCGAGGGCTCGGGGGAATTTACTGTACAATTCTCTATCTTTAAATAAACGAGCGGGTGCCTTGTACGTTTAGAAGAACAATGTGCGACACTTGTGGCTGTTCTTCAGAGCAGGAAGACACTAAGCAAGAAGAGGAAGCCTAGCCCTATACCTGCTGGGGCATTGACACTTCCCAACTCTCCCGAAGGAGTCGGGTTCGACTCCTTCAATTTCTTCTTTCAAATCCTAACACTATGCAGTGCCAAGCGGGCTGCTCTCGGCCCGCGAGACCCGTGGGCTAGAAGAAGCGCGGCAGCACGAATATAGCCGCAAGGCCTACGGCTACTAGGACAAAGCCGATGACGATTCCAACGACGATTGCCATTATTCCAACTCCTATTGCTCCGAGCCATCCAGTTCTAAAGTAGTGCTTCACCAATAGCAGAAAGACCAACAGGCCTAAGATAAGACCAAATAGCCCTGGGAGAAAGACGACTATCGCTCCGACAAGAAATGTCCCGACACCAGCGATCCCAAGAGCCTCGCCAAATGTGACCCGCCTCCCAACTACGATCTCTCCAGCCAACCATAGAACGAATCCGATGACTAGGAGATAGATGATGAAGACGATCAGGAAGCCTATAAGAATACTGACTAATCCGGTGCCGAAAGAAGGGGCGGCGAACGCTACCATCGGAAGGTTTTTCCTTAAACCGTCCATGCTTGATCTGGATTTAGCTTTTGTCGAAAGCGTCCTTGACTTTCAGTGGTTAGCGGCAGGATTTTCCTGATTATAGTGAGGAAGGTTTAAGCTTCGTAGCTTTCGCGTAGCCTGGTTGCCCAGGACAGAACTTCCGGGCTCGCGCCCCGTCCGTTGAGTCGGACGCGTTGAGGTAGTATAGCCCGGTCCGCGGCCAGCGGGAGCCGGCCGAGAGTATGCACGGCTGTCACCCGTGCGACACTCGACGAAGTGTAGTCGAGCGCACTGCGGGTTCGAATCCCGCCCTGGGCGCCACGTACTCCAAAATACTCTGCCGAATCGTCGATTGCGAGATTCTGATTAGAAGAGAAAAAAAGAGTGATGAGTTTCCGCATCGTGGACTAGATACTTACAGTCCTAGAATTGGAATGCTGACTGTCACTGTCTGCGAAGTCGAGACTGTCGCGCCGTTAGCATCGTTAACCGTGAGCGTTACAGTGTATGTTCCTGGTAGCAGGTAGGAGTGGCTTACTGATTGTCCGTTGCTTGTGGATCCGTCGCCAAAGTCCCAGCTGTAGCTGTAGGGCTGCGTACCACCCGTCGCACTAGCAGTAAACGTCACCGCCAGTACCGGAGCTGGGTTAGACGGGCTGTAGGTGAAGCTGGCTGAGAGTGGGTTTGCTGTGAAGAACTCGGTCATTGGAGTGGCGTTAGCATCGTTGCTGGTTAGAGTCGGTAGGTTCCAGTTCACTTCTACTGTTCGAAGCCATGAGTAGTGGTTGTAAAGATTGGTTGTTCCAAAGTTCGCCTTGGCCAGTGGGCCTGCCCAGACAGCGTAGACGCAGTCCTCTGTGGTGCTCTGGTTTAGAGGACAGTAGCCGTTCCCCTCATCGAAGACGACGAACAGTGCAGACCTCTGTGTTGTGAAAGTAGTGCTCTTCAGAATGTTCGGGACGAGACTGCTCAGATAGCCGTCGCCGAACGAGACGGAGGTGGGGCATAGGACTGTACCATTCGCATATGTGAACCCGTGCATGTTGTCACAGTTGTTGGGTGTGAGCCACATGAAGTTGGGAGCAGAGCCCGAGTTCAAGTCGTTGATGAGCGGACAGACGGTCACTGAACAGCCGCTAGGGTTGGCGAGAACGATCTGGGAGCAACGGGTAGGGCTGTTGACGATGTCGGTGAATCCGACGAATGGGTTATGCTCAGGAGTATACGGCTGGTGATATGTTAGGTCACAGCCGCTTGCCATGTTCTGGTTCTCGATGTATCCCCTCCAGGTCAAGCCTGACGCTTCAAGCCTGTCAACAAGGTTGGGACCGCTGAACGGCCATGGACAGCCTGCAGAGCTGCAGTTGTCAGTGGTTCCGCCAAGCATCGCGAGATAGTCAGCCTGGCTGTAATGGGTCACGCCCAGGTACTGCGATCCGATCGCGTAGCTATTGGCCAGGCCCGCCATGTACGGAGCACCCATAGTGCTCTGACAGGGAGGCGGACTAGAACCGCATATCTGCTGTATGCCATGATCCTCCATGATGACAACCACGACATGGTCGAAATAG
>WNGL01000710.1_pt1 | contig 39590 bp, 40 predicted proteins | sample 5400591 | NCBI WGS metagenome assembly WNGL01 (sample SAMN13153377, study PRJNA577476) | soil metagenome | isolation source: 80 cm soil or saprolite under Garry oak tree replicate 1 | place: USA:California | collected 2016-06-15
GTCAATTCGCGGTCCACCCACCCCGACGTTTGTAACAAAATCGGCTACCACAATTGGGCCCCCGTTTACTTGTAGGCGATTTGGCTTGTCCTGTATTAGCCACGGCCCCGGCGTTGTTTCGGATTGCTGGTTTCCGTTCGGAATGGCCCAGGGTTGAGGGTCGGGTAGGGGACGAGCACGACTTCTGATGATCTTTCAGGTGTCTACGCCGAAGGATCGTCACAGGAGTCGTGCTCGTGTCGACCTCTTCCCCGATCTGCCCCGCCGTTGATCGCCTCGCCGATCTGGCCCTGTGGGAGGCGGAACTCGCCACGGATCCCGCGACGGTGATGCCCTGCCTGCTGGCCAGGCTCGCGCAGGCCCCGGACTCGTGGTAGCCGCCGTGACCGCCGGCACCCGCCGCTGGTGATCCTGGTCCTGACCGCCTGCGCGACGCTGGTGCCCGGCAACGACAGCGTCGCCGCTATCTGGCAGTGGGCGGCACGGACCCCGCATGATGTGATGCAGCGCATCGGCGCCCGTTTCGACGCCCTGACCGCGCGGTACCTGGTGCCCAGCGAACGCACCTTCCGCCGGGTGTTGCAGGATCTGGAGGGTGATGCCCTGGATGCGGTGACCTGCGGGTGGGTGGCCGACGTCGTCAAGGGCGCCGCCGCAGTGCCGGTGATCCCCCGCACTTCCCGGACCTGAGGAACGCGAACAACGCCGTGCCGAACCGCCGGGCGGGCACGCTCATCCTCCATGACCGTCCACATGCGACACCCAGCGATCTGACGGTTGTCAGCCGAGATCGCCGGCCCTGGCCTCCAGCCTCCGGGCGGCGGCCAGCCCACGCCCGCGATAGACGGCAAGGTGAGCACGCATCGACCGAACCGCCTCCCGAGTACGCGCCGAGCGGATCCCGGCCATGCCATCCAACGCCTGATGCCACGTCTGGCACGCCTGCTCCACATTGCCCTGCGCGCACTGGGTTTCCGCCAGGTTCGCCAGCGTCAGCGCGTAGATACGCGGGTGCGTGACCGGATCCCAGCAGCGTGCCGAACGGCGGAACTGCTCCTGCGCCTGCGGCAGATCACCCATCGCCTGCAACGCCTTACCCGCCTGACTGGCCAACCGTGCCTCCGCCGGGCCACCCAGCGCCGCCCACTCCGGACCGGCATCGCCGCCGGCCCGACCGATGAGCCGCTCCGCCGTCGACAACGTAACCAGCGCCTCACGGCTGTTGCCGTCAGCGGCGTGAGCGCGGGTCGCGGTCAACCAGAACAGGCTCTCGGTGTCCGCGTCCACCCGACCCTTTGCCCGGGCCAGCGCCGCGTCCGCCAGCTCGACGCAATGCTCATGCCGGCCCAGATCCATCGCCTGATGCGCCAGAATCCGCAACGCGTACGCGGCGTGCGCCCGCGGATCGGCCCGCGCCGCCAACTGGAACGAGTACAGGTAGTACTGTTGCGCCAACCCCGACAGGCCCAAGTCGTGAGCCTTCCACCCGGCCAAGTAGGACAGTTGAGCCCCGGCCGCGAACATCGCCCGGCGCACCTCGTCGGTTGCGAAATCGCCACGCAGGTAGCCGGCCACATCCGTGGCCAAGTACTCCACCACCGCGCTTCGGGCATGACCTCCGCCGAGGCGTTCGTCGGCGGCGTTGAACGTCGTCGTCATCGTCCGCACCGCCGCCACATCCCCGGTGCCAACCGTGGCCCGGGCGCGGCTGCGCACCAGATCAGCCCGCGCAGTGATCTCCGGCTGCTGCAACGGAAGCATCGGCGCCGCCACCGAGTAGGCCATGCCGCCGATCAGCGTCCGGCGATCCACATCCGCCCTCGCCAGCAACGCCAGCCCGGCCACCGGATCGGCAGCCAGCGCCGGACCGTCGAAGATCCGTTCATCGGCCGAGCCTAACCCCAGATCGGCCGGCCCCAGCACACGACCGAGCCGCCGCGACAACGCCTCGATCAGGTACGCGGCGGTGCGCGGCTGAGGCCGGGTACCAGCCACCCAGTGCGCCACGAACGACTTGTCACACCGGAAGCCCTGATCACCGTTCTCCGCCGCGACCTGGCACACCGTGCGCGCCAACGCGGCATACGACACCCCTACCTGCGCGATCAGATGTTGCAGCCGATCATTCGGCAACCTGCCTGCCACGCCGTCGACCCCGCCTCCACGAAACCCGAACACGCCCGCCGTTCAACCCATGCAACGCCATGACCCGTCCCGAAGCCTACAAGCCCACCGTCACCAACGGTTGACTCAGCGTGGGGCGTCGCCCCGGAACCGGCGCGGCGGTCGGATGAGCATCAGGCCCCGGCCGCCGGGCTCCCTCTCGGATAAGGGGAGACCACGGGTGAGCAAGAAGCTCGACGCCGACCAGTTCACCGCGTACGCCCGGGGGCAGATTCCGCGCCGCCTACGCGGTCCTGGGACGCCACCAGCCGCATCGGTTCGGGCTATGCGCGTGCGGACGCCCCATGCCCTGCGCGGTCGTCGGCGCCTGGCAAGCCACCGTCGATCACTTCAGCGCCAAACTCGCCCTCCTGGAAGCTACCCAACCCCTTCCTCCAGTATCGTCCTGCGACCCATACCCGCGACAGCCGACCCTCGATGATGTCCCCGAGACCGGACGCCATCGCGCCAACCAATAGACAAACATCGCTGGATCGGTCGTCGCCATGGTTGACGTTCCCCGAGGTTGCGGTCACGGTCGCTGTCACCATCGCTCACGGTCGATGGACCGACTCGCGCTCGACCGACAACACCGCAGGTCTCTGGCATGATCGGCACCATGCGAACACCGCGCCCACCGTAATGACGCCACACGTACTATGTGATCGCCGGCACCACACCGGTACTCGTACACAACTGCGGCGGCGACATTCCATTTGGCCCGGCTACTGAGAAAGTTCAGAACGTTCTCGACCGAGTTCGGTCGAAGGGCTCACCATTTCCTGGGTATAAGGGAGGCAGCGTCTTCGGCAATACTGACGGTGCGCTTCCTGCGACTGACGCCGCCGGTAATTCGGTGACCTACCGGGAATGGGGGGCTCTCATAGTGCGTGACATCTGTTGATCTTTATGATAAGTTTTCTACCACATATCCGAAATCGGCGTTCGAAAGGTGCTGCACCAGGGGCTCTCTTTCCCCCGCGCACGGCTTGTGGTCGCTGGTACCGCGGGCGTGTCATGCTGCACGCACCACGACCGAGGGAGTACGCCGGTGTCAGCGACGGAAGCGGTGCAGACCCGGCCCGCACGGCGTTCGCTGCGGTGGCTGCGGTTCGGCGCAACGATCACCGCGATCCTGGTACTGCTCTTCGGCCTGCCCTGGTGGACCGTGGTCCTCGCCGGCGCCCGCTGGCCGACCCCGGTCGTGGTCATCGGCACAGTCGTGTTCGTCGGCGGGCTGGTCGCGTTCCCCGTGCTCATGTACCTCGGCCACGGCCGCCGGCACCGGGACTGGGCGGCCGTCACCGGCGACACGATCCTCGGCGTGATCTGGGTGCTGTTCACGTGGGCGCTGCTCGGGAACGTGGCGACGGCAGGACTGGGCATCGCCGGTGTCGCCAACCCGCTACGGTCGCGCGTCGTCGCCGTGGCGGTCGCCGTCGTGTCGCTCGTGCTCCTGGTGTGGGGGTATACCGAGGCGATGCGGGTGCCGCGCGTCCGGCGGGTGGACGTCACGATGCCCCGGCTCGGTGCGGGGCTGGACGGCATCCGCGTGGTCCTGCTGACCGATACGCACTACGGTCCGATCAACCGGGCCCGGTGGTCCGCCCGGCTGATTGCCACCGTCAACGAACTCGACGCCGACATCGTCTGCCACACCGGCGACATCGCGGACGGCAGCGTGTCCGAGCGCCGGGAGCAGGCCGCGCCGCTCGGCGAGGTCCGCGCCCGGCTCGCCCGTACCTATGTGACGGGAAACCACGAGTACTTCGGCCAGGCGCAGGGCTGGCTCGACCACATGCAGCGGCTCGGCTGGGAACCGCTGCACAACCGGCACATCCTCGTGGAGCGCGGCGGTGCGCGGCTCGTCGTCGCCGGCGTCGACGACGCCACCGCGGCGGCGTCGGGGCATCCCGGCCACCACGCCGACCACGCCGCGGCGCTCGCCGACGCGGACGCCAGCTTGCCGGTACTCCTGCTCGCCCACCAGCCCAAGCAGGTCGCCGCGGCGGTCGCGCACGGCGTCGACCTCCAGGTCTCCGGGCACACCCACGGCGGGCAGATCTGGCCGTTCCATTATCTGGTACGCCTGGACCAGCCGACCGTCCATGGCCTGAGCCGGCACGGCGACCGTACCCAGCTCTACACCAGCCGCGGAAGCGGGTTCTGGGGACCGCCGCTGCGGATCTTCGCACCCAGCGAGATCACGGTACTCACCCTGCGCGCGATATAAGCTCGTCCGCGATGAACGTGAGTGACCTGCTGATCGAGGCATTCGACCGGCTGCCCGACCTTGTGAGGTCCGCAGTTGACGGGCTGACCCCGGAGGAGCTGATCTGGTCACCGGCTCCGGGCGCGAACCCGGTCGGTTGGCTGGTCTGGCATCTGACCCGGATACAGGACCATCATGTCGCGGACCTGCTCGGCCGCGACCAGATCTGGGTCTGCGGGGGCTGGGCCGGTCGCTTCGGGCTCGCGGCCGACGCGTCCGACACCGGCTACGGCCACTCGGCCGAGCTGGTCGCCGGGGTCCGGCCGGACAGCGCCCAGGTACTCGTCGAGTACTACGCGGCGGTCGCGGCGCGTACCCGGGACCTGCTGCGCGGCGTGACGCCGGAGGATCTCGACCGGGTGGTGGACAAGCGGTGGGATCCGCCGGTGACCCTCGGCGTCCGGCTGGTCAGCATCCTCAACGACGACGTCCAGCACGTCGGCCAGGCCGCCTACGTCCGCGGACTGCTGGCCGCGGGCTGAGGTTACTCGAAGAGCGAATGATCGGCCGGCGCCTGACCTGTCGCGCTGATCTGTGTACCGCATCTGACCTGGGCATCTGCGGTCATGACTGGTCTTCATTGGTCAGCGTTGGTCCTCCTCGGACGGCCTGGTCACGGCCTGATCTTGTTCGCGATCGCCAGTGCTGGTGGGACGCGGCCAGCGGGAGCTGATCGCTTCCGTGTCAGCTATCGGCAGCGAGGCCGCTCGCGGTCGGCAGTAAGGTCGGACCGCACATGAAGGTGGGTAGCGGTCCGTCAAGGTCGGTCGCGTTGCTGTACTTCCGTGCTGTACGCGGCCTCTGATCCGCTGGCACCCGCTCCCTAACCTTGTACGACATGAACCCCCCAAGTAGTCGCTGCCTATGTCGTCTCTGTCGAGGCGCTTGTCCCCAGCTACACCACCCGCCTCACCACCGACAGGAGCGCGAAGTCCACGCAAGAGGCCGGTAGCCCGACTCTGGTTCCTTGCCAGGCGCAGACCTTGGTTCGATCAACACCACGAGGTGAGTGGCCGACCGAGGGGATTTGAACCCCATACATCCCTCGATCATTGAGATCGACTTCAATCGGACCGATTGGCTGCGTGACCAGCGCCGATGTTGCCAACGTTTTACAGTCGTTGCCGCTGCTTGTGGTTCTCGTTTGTCGCGGATCTGTCGTAGACGATCTCCACGTCGCCCTAGTCGGCCGGCTGGGCTTGCTCGCCAGGAGCGACGAGGGTCTCTAGCCCCGGCTTGGAGGACCCGGCATGGCGGCAACCAGTCCGTCGTCTTGGTTGCTCCCGACCAAGATCGTGACAAGGCTCGTTGCTGCGGCACGAGATCGCGGCAACCAGTCCGCCCTCTTGGTTGCTCCCAGCCAAGATCGTGGCAACAGTCGTTGTTGCGACCCAAGATCGCGCAAAGAGAACCCGCGGTTTTGTTTGCGCGATCTCCGACAGCCCTGTAGGATCCTCGCATGGATCCCGTAAGTTACAAAACTACCCTTTTCGGAAAAGCAACTCAGAAGCCCGGGGACCGGTGGGCCTTTACGTACTATAAGCCTGAACTCGTCCCGCGGGATCTTGCTTTCGAGAGCGAAACCGTCTTTCTCCTCTCCGAGGCTGACAACGCACTCGGTCACTTGGAGGGGCTGGGACGGCTGATTCCGCAGCCCGATCTCCTGGTTGGTCCGTTTCTAACACGAGAAGCTATCGCCAGTTCCCGAATTGAAGGCACGAATGCGTCGTTGCCGGAGGTGTTGAAGGCGCAGGAGGTGGTACCCGACCCTAATGCGGACGTCGTTGAGGTTCAGCGGTATCTTTCAGCTACAAGGCTGGGCCTAGAGCTCATCAAGACACTTCCAATATCGCAAAGATTGATAAAGCAGATACATCGCGTTCTGCTGGAGGGGGTGCGCGGCAAGGAACGTGAACCTGGAGAGATTCGTCGGTCACCAGTATGGATAGGCGGGAGCACGCCAACAAATGCGCTCTTTGTCGCTCCAATTCCCGATCATCTTCCTGAGTTGCTGACGGACTGGGAGAGGTTCATGAACGAACCTAGCAAGCTTCCGTTGCTGATTCGGGCGGCTCTCATGCACTATCAGTTCGAGACGATACACCCATTCCTCGACGGCAACGGTCGCATTGGTCGACTTCTCATAGTGCTCCTACTCATCACCGAGGGACGCCTGAGCTCCCCTTTTCTTTATTTGTCGGGATACCTGGAGACGCATAGACGCGACTATTACGACCGCCTCCAGGGCGTCCGAGAAACGGGCGATATCCAGAGTTGGATACAGTTTTTCTGTCAAGCCATACAGGCGCAGTCAGAAGATGCCGTTACCCGCGCCGGTCAAGTGATTGGAATCAGAGAGAGGTACTACAAGCAGGTCACTGGTGACCGTTCGAGCATAGCGGCATTGATACCACTGATGCTCGAAAACCCCTTCATAACCACCAAGCGTATTCAAAGGGCTGTGAATGTAACACCGCAAGGCGCACGGAATCTGATTGAGCGTGCCGAAAGCTACGGCTGGCTAAAATACGCTGGCTCATTTGGAAGTGCAGGGATGAACTACTATGCAGCAGCCGAGATTCTTGACGCTATCGAAGCGCCAACTACGTATGGAACAGACGAGTACGAAAAATGAAGACCGACGGACAGGAGCGTATACAGCGCAACCGTGTCCAGCCAGCTGCAGCTCGCCCGCACGGATCCTGGCCATCCCGGAGCCTGCCCGTCCGGCGAGGACAAATGCTCGTTGCCAACACATACCGAAAGCCCCGGTTGCCCCCTGGAGGTAGGCGGCCCGGGTGTCCACAGTAGACGAGGCGTCGTCGGTATTGCCGGTTTCCGAGCCCCCGGTCAGTACGAAGCTGCTGCCGCAGGCCAGGATCATTGCGCAGGCCCACCACGCCAGCCACGGCAACCGGATCACCCCCGGCCAACTCGCGGTCCGGATGCGGGTCGGCACCGATATCGCCGAACAGATCCTCGACGCGCTCGGCGACATCCCCGCCGCCGCGAACACGACACGCCACACGGCACCCCCACCACGGGAGTACCGGCGTGACCGGCTCGACGCGGACACTCGCACCCGAGAAGCAATTCTCGGGTACGGGTGTCTACACCGAGCCCACCTCGTCCCGACAGCCCAGCCTATTCGATCCGGACCCGCTCGGCGACGACCGGTACTGTAGGCGCACGCCGAGGAGTACCCGCCGCTGCCGGTGAACCTGCCGTGGGACAGCTCCACTGGGGAGTCACGCACCGTCCGGCTCCACCTCTACACAGTGGATGGTCAGGCGCTACGTCGGTCAACCTTCAACAGTCGAGTGTGGCGGCCCGCGATCCGGGCCACCGGGATCCCGGGAACACGGGAGAACGGCATGCACATACTCCGACACACATACCCATCGGTCCTACTCGATGCTGGGGAGAGCATCAAGGCCTCGGCCATGCCGATCCCGGGTTCACTCTGCGGATCTACACCCATCTCCTGCCCTCCAGCGAGGACCGGACCCGCCGCGCGATCGACCAAGCTTTCCAGGACGACCCGCAACCCGATGACGGCCTGGAGACGGCCTGATCATGTCGGTGCGCGATGTAACCGCAGGTCAAACGCTTTGCGGATCTACTCGAAGAGCGAGTGGTGTTCGCCGGGTTCGCGGCGGCGGCGCTGCACCCGGCGGTACTGGACGACGGCCAGGTTCACGGCCGCCACCAGCGCCACGGCGACGGCGAGCCAGGCGGCGACGCGAAAGCCCGCCCAGAACAGGCCGATCGCCAGGGCGGTGCAGCTGACGAGGCCGAAGGCGGCCAGTACCAGGCGCAGGTTCAGGGCACTGCGCGGCTGGCCGGCCGGCCGGGTCACGATCCCTCGCGCTTCTCCAAGCCGACCGCGGCACGCAGCTCCTCGTAGTCCCGACGCCGGTCCGGATGGTCGGCCGCCAGTTGCCCCATGAGGTCGGCCAACCCGTCGGCGATCGCGTTCAGCTTGTGCTGGATGGCGGCGTCGGAGCGGGTCTGGGTGTTCTGCAGCAGGGCCACCAGCAGGAACGTCACGATCGTGGTCAGCGTGTTGATGATCAGCTGCCAGGTGTTGACGTCGCGGATGAAGACGAACGAGGGTACCCAGACCACCACGAGCAGCAGGCAGAAGGCGAAGAACCAGGCGCCGGACACGAACCGGTCGGCGACGGTGGCGAACCGGTCGAACAGCGACAGTTTGCTGCTGACGCCGGTGGGCATATCAGCCTTACCGACCGGCGTGGTGGCGCCGGCCTGGGGCTGCACGGTACCTGGGGAAACCATGCCGGGACTGTTCCCGGAGCCTGGTAGTGCCAAACGGAGCGATGATGCGGATCCCAGCCGACGACGTGGTACTCGAGGCGAACGTGACGGTACCGCCGTCCGCGCGCGGCCTGATCGTGTTCGCCCACGGCAGCGGGAGCGGGCGGCACAGTCCGCGCAACCGCTACGTCGCGACGGAGTTGCAGCGGTCCGGGCTCGGTACCGTGCTCGCCGACCTGCTGACCGTCGACGAGGAGCAGCGCGACGCCCGTACCGGGGAGCTACGGTTCGACATCGACCTGCTCGCGGCGCGGGTGACCGCGCTGACCGACTGGGCGGCGCAGCGGTGGCCGGCCGGTCCGGGCCTCGGCCTTTTCGGCGCCAGTACCGGTGCGGCCGGCGCGCTCGTCGCCGCGGCAACCCGGCCCGCCGCCGTACGGGCTGTGGTGTCCCGTGGCGGCCGGCCCGATCTGGCGGGCGACGCGCTGGACCGGGTACTCCAGCCGACGCTGCTGATCGTCGGTGGGCGCGACCCGGTCGTCCTGGACCTCAACCGGGCGGCCCTTGCCCGGCTGCCCGGCGAGGCCGAGCTGTCCGTCGTCCCCGGCGCCACCCACCTGTTCGGCGAGCCGGGCGCGCTGGAGCAGGTGGCGGCGCTCGCGCGGGACTGGTTCCTGCGGTATCTCAGCTGATCGTGTCGAGACGGGCGATGTTCTCCACCTCGTCGGCGTCCGGCTCGGCGGTGTCGAGAAAGGCCTGCACGACCTCGACGGCGACCGGCGGGGCGAGCCGTTTGAGGCTCAGCGCGAGGACGTTCGCGTCGTTCCACAGCCGCGCGCCCTTGGCGATCCACGGCTCCCAGGCGAGCGCCGCCCGTACCCCCGGCACCTTGTTCGCGGCGATCGCCGTCCCTGTACCGGTCCAGCACAGCACCACGCCGTAGTCGGCCGCGCCGGTCGCGACCGCCCGCCCGACCGCCGCCCCGATGTCCGGCCAGCGGTCCGACGTGGTGGCCGGGACGACCTCGTGGCCCTGGCCGGCGAGGTACTCGACGACCGCCCGGGTCGTCTCGTTCTCGTCGTCGGCGCCGTAGGCGATCCGCATGGCTGCGAGCCTACCGAGTTCCGGCGGTCGGGACTTCCGCTGGACACCGAGTCATCGTCCGATGTCAATGGGCACATGAGGCGTGGCATCGTTCTGGTTGTCCTGCTGGCCGCGGCCCTGGTCGCCGTTCCACGGTTGAGCGCGGAGGCGGCGACCGCCCAGCAGTGGCAGTTGACCGGGCCGGGCGGGTCCGGGCCCGCCGTGACCGTGAGCCTGGATGCGACCGGCAGGCTGGCGCTCGCGGTACGGCGGGGGTCGACCCAGGTGCTCCAGTCCTAGCCGCCGACGCCGGTACCGGCGCGAACCAGACCACGCTCAGCTTCAGCAAGGGGTCCAGCCGGCTGGACCTCGCCGTCCGGATTGCCGCCGACGGCATCGCGTACTGGTACGTCGTACGGCAGAACGGCACCGTCGCGGTGACGGGCGAGGCGAGCGAGCTCGCGGTACCGGCGTCGGCGGCTGCGGTCCTACTGCCGTACGCGGACGGGCGCAACGACTACGAGAGCGTGCACGTCCACACGACCGTCGGCAAGGCGGCCGCGACCGAGTACGGGTACCCGTCGCTGTTCCACGTCGGCGACACCTGGCTGCTGGTCACGGAGTCCGACCTGAACGGCACGTACGGCGGTACCCGGCTGACGCTCAACGCCAGTTCCGGGTCACGCTGCCCGACCCGCAGGAGACCAATCCGCGCACGCTCACCACTCCGTGGCGCACCCTCATCGTCGGCGACATCGCCACTGTCACCGAAAGCGACCTGGTCACCGACCTCGCCATGCCGTCGAAGGTGGCGGACACGTCCTGGATCAAGCCGGGCCGCGCCGCGTGGTCCTGGTGGTCGGACGGCTCGTCGGCGGGCAGCCTCGCGGCGCAGGAGAAGTACACCGACTTCGCCGCCCGGATGGGCTGGGACCGCGTACTCGTCGACGCCGGCTGGAGCGCGAGCTGGGTACCGACGCTGGTCAAGTACGCCCAGGCCCGGCACATCGGGGTCTGGATCTGGACCCGCCAGCCCGACACGACACCCAGGCGAAGATCAGCGCCGCCTTCCACGCTCCAACCTCGCCGGGTCGATGGACTACACGCCGGTCACGTTCACCGCCAAGCGCACCAACACCGACGCCGCCGAGTTGGCCCAGTCGGTCGCCTTGGAGTCCGGCCTGCAGAACTTCGCCGACAGCGTGGAGAGCTACGACGCGCACCCGGTGGCGGAGCGGTTCCTGCGGCAGGTGCCGAACGTGTGGGACGAGACGAAGCTGCGCTTTGGCGACCCGGACAGCATCGTGGTGCTGGTGCGCCGGCACGGTACCGACTGGTTCGTCGGGGCGATCACCGCCGGCCCCGGGCGTACGATCTCGACCCCGCTCGGCTTCCTCGGCGCCGGCACCTGGCTCGCGGACGTCTACAGCGACGGCCCGGGGGCGGCCTGACGGTCCGGACCCAGCAGGTCACCAGCGCCAGCACGCTGACCGTGGCCGAGCCCGCCAACGGCGGCTTCACCGCGCGGCTGTGCCCCGCGACGGCGGGCGCAACCAGCGGCGGTACCTGACCGCAACCGGCCGGCAACCGGCGACCTGCAACAGCAGATCAACAACAGGCAGACCCGCAACAGGCAGACCCGCAACAGGCACTGGCCCGGGCAACCGAACCGCACCGCGCATGGACCCGGGCCGGCACTCCGCCGCCCGTTTTCTGGACGCCGTCACCGGTTACTCCTCGTCAACGGGCGGTCAGTTGAAGTCTTTCACGAGTCTCGTCAAGGCCCTGCTCATCCCCGCCGCCGCCGCGGGCGCGCTTGCCGCGCCGCTGCTGGGTACCAGCCCGGCGTCGGCCGCGACGACCTGCCAGGCGGACCCGTACAACGGCGTCTGCGTGAGCCCGGCGAACTACACCGTGAAGACCACCATCAGCAAGCTGGCCGTCCAGCGGACGCCGAAGACCGGCAACGTCAGCCGCAACATCGCCGGTGGATCGACGGTCGGCGTCATCTGCCAGGTCAACAACGGCGGTACCGCCGACGGCATGACCGGCCGTACCTGGGACGCGATCTCCGGCGGCGGCTGGGTCTACAACGCCTACCTGAACACCCCGGCGGTCGGTGCCGACGGGTACTCCCCCGGCATCCGCCACTGCGGCGTGGCCAGCACCGAATCGACCTACAACGCCGCCGCGTACCCGTGGGCCACCCAGGACGCGTTCGTCTCCGACGGGCACGGCTACTACCAGGGCGAGTGCGTCTCGTTCGCGGCGTGGGCGGTGCGTACCGACGGCCGCGCGCACACCAAGTCCCCCGACTTCATGGGCAACGCCAACCAGTGGACCGGCGCCTTCGTCGACGCCACCCCGCAGGTCGGCGACGTCGCCCAGTGGGACGCGGGGCGCAACGGCGCCGGCTCGTCCGGCCACGTGGCCTACGTGACCGCGGTCGACGCTAACGGCTCGGTGACGATCAACGAGTACAACTGGGGCAACTTCCACCGCTTCAACAGCCGGACGATCACGGCCAACGTGCCGAGCCGGTACCTGCACTTCTGATCGCGACGTTTGCCGCGGTCCGTCGTTGAGCCAGTGCCTGAGTCGGCACTGACGCGAGGTAGTGACGGACACATGATCAAGATGGGCAGCGGCCGGGTCGCCGTGCGGCAGGGGATGGTCGGCATCGCGATGCTCGCCACGCTGGTGGGGACGTCCGGGGCGGCGTACGCCGCCGAGCCGGCGCAGCGGCGGACCATCACCGTGGATCCCGGAGCGGATGACGGGCTCGGACTGGGCCTGGGCAACGGATTGGGCCTGGGCAACGGGCTCGGCCTGGGGTCCGCCTCGGGCTACGGATCCGGCTCAGGCTACGGGTCGGGCGGCTACGGCGCGGGGTCCGGCTACGGGTCGGGGTCCGGCGGATACGGCTCCGGGGCCGGCGGCGGCTACGGGTCGGGGTCAGGCGGCGGCTACGGTTACGGTTCCGGGTCCGGTAGCGGGTCCAGCAGTGGATCAAGTCCCGGGTCAGGCGGCGGTGCCAGCAGCGGAGCCAGTAGCGGACCGGGCGGTGGCGGCGGGCCGGGCGCCGGAACCGGAGCCGGTGGTGGCGGGATCGGCGGCGGTGGCGGCGCCGGGATCGCGTCCGAATCGACCGATACCAGCAGGTCGGCGTCGACCGGTACGCTCGCCCGGACCGGGTCACCGACCGGTGAGATCGCGCTCGGCGGAGCGGTCCTGCTGCTCGTCGGCACCGGGGTCGTCGTCGCCACCGGAAGGCGCCGCCGGGCCGGTCGCTGACCGCTCGATGCACGATCGGCCGGGCCGCAGTTGCGCGACGGCGATGATCAGCAGGTCCAGCACGATCAGCGCCGAGTGGCGCGGGCGGTGTCAACCCGCTGGGTAGGCGTTTTTCGAACTGTTACCGGGTCAGCCGAGCAGCCCGGACAGCCAGGGCACGAGGCGGAGGTACGCGTACCCGACCGCCAGCAGGAAGGCCGCGACCCCCATGTGGGACAGCCGGGCCGTCCGCCGCTCCCGTCCCAGCCAGCGCACCAGCACGATCCGCCCCACCAGGCGCTCCAGGGCGAAAAGGCCGATGGCAACCCCGAGTACCAGCAGGAACCCGAGCGCGTGGAGCAGCGGGCTGCGATCCCAGTTGGACAGCGCCCAGACCGACCAGCACAGGAAGGCGACAATCGCACCGAACCAGGTCCACCCGCCGCCCCGCTTGAGCGTGCGGAGCTGCTCGCCGACCGGGGTACGGGGGCGGCGCGGCGGCATCGTCTCCGGCGCCGGTACCGAGGTCGGGTCCGGTCCGCCGGACTGCTTCGGTACCACCGTCGCCCGGCCCCGCATGAGCGCGGCGGCGCTCGGGTCGGCGAGCTTCGCGGTGGCCGGACCGCCAGCAGTGACCGGACCGCGAGCGGTGGCCGGCGCGCCGGTCGCGGCACCGTTCGGCGTCACCTTGGTCCGGGGCAGCGCCGGCGTCGCCACCTTGGTCGGGGCCGGTACCCCGGTCAGCGGATGGGAGGCGTAGGCCGCCGTCGCGAGCAGCGGCCCACCGGAGCCGGCCCGGTCGCCGGAGAACGCTCCCCGCAGCTCGACCAGCTCCCGCTCCAGCCGCTCGATGCGCTTGAACGCATCGGTCTCGGTACCCGAGACGACCGACGCCCGGCCGACCGCGCGGGCGGCGGCGGTCGACGGCGCGCTGTCCGGCTCGGTCCAGTCCACGCCCTGCTCGGCGACCCCGGCGGCGCGCACCAGCGCGGCCAGCCGGTCGACCCACCCGGTCAGCTCCCGGGTGTCGGGGCGGTCCGCCGGCCGCTCGGCCAGCGGTGCGAGCAGCGCCGACCGCAGCGCCGGATGGTTGGTCAGCAGCGGGTGCGCGGCCGGCGACAGGCCGCTCTTGGCCCGGGGCAGCGCGCCGGTCACGAGGAAGTACGCGACGGCACCCAGGCCGTGCACGTCGTACGGGGGGCCGACCTGGCCGGACAGTGCCTCCGGTCCGCCCGACTCGGGCGTGTAGGCGATCTGGGTGATCTCCTCGGGCCGCCAGTACCGCGCGCCGGTGAAGTCGATCAGGCGTACCTCGCCGGTGGCGAGCACCATCACGTTCGATGGCTTGACGTCCATGTGCAGGACCGGGGTCGCGCCGGACTCGCCCGGGTAGTGCAGGGCGCGCAGGATGCCGGCGAGGGTGCGCAGTGCGGACACGCCGTTGAGCCGCGGGCCGCCGGCGGCGCCGGCCTGGTGCCGGTACTCGCGCAGGTTGACCCCGTGCAGGTAGTCGTAGACCTGGTAGGGCACCGCGTTGCCGGGCTGCGGCGCCTCGCCGGGCCGGTGCGGCGGCGGCCCGTAGAAGCCGTCCGCGCGCCGGCATATCCCGGCCACGCCCCGGTTGTTCAGGTCCATCAGCGCGGCGTCGCCCTTGTCCCAGGAGCGCAGCTCGTCGACCAGCGGGCGGCGCGGGTCGACCCGGAAGACCTTGACCGTCATCGGCGCGCTGGACACCCCGCCGCACAGCCGCACCGCCCGGTACACCTCGGCCTGCCCGCCGGAGCCCAGATGCGCGACGAGCCGGTACCGCTGGTAGGTCTCCGGAAGCGGACTCGCCGGACCGCACACCAGGTCCAGCAGCGCACCCTCAGCCATGTGACGACGTCCTCCCTCGACCTCCGAGCGTAGCGACCCGGCCAAATAACTCGCGGTACCCCGAGCGGATGGGATAGACACGACTGATGGTGGCTGAGCCGTTCACGCTGCGATCCGGTACCCCCGAGGACTTCGACGACCTGTTCCTGGTGTTGCAACAGGCGTTCAACGACGATCCGGACGACGACGAGCGCGAGGACGAGCGGCTGGTCTACGAGCCCGACCGGGCGATCCTCGTCACGGCCGGGGACCGGGTGGCGGGCACGGCCGGGGCGTACACGCGGGAGCTGACCGTGCCCGGCGCGGTTCTCCCGGCGGCTCACGTGACCATGGTCGGGGTGGATCCGACGTTCCGCCGGCAGGGCGTGCTCACCAGGATGATGGCGCACCAGCTCGCCGACATCCGGGCCCGGGGCGAGGCGGTCGCCGTCCTGTGGGCCAGCGAGGGGAGGATCTACCAGCGGTTCGGGTACGGGTTGGCGGCCCGGAGGCTGTCCTTCGAGATCGAGCGCGAGGTCCGGCTGCGGGAGGCGCCGCTGCCGGGTGGGCTGCGTGGCGCGGTTCCGACGGGCGTGGCGGACGAGCTGGCCGCCGTCTACGAGCGGGCCCGCGTCGACCGGGTCGGCTGGTCCAGCCGGCCGGGCGTGTGGTGGGAGCACCTGCTCAACGACCTGCCCAAGCGGCGCAGCGGTGCCTCCCTGCTGCGGGCCGCGCTGCACGTGGGCGAGGGCGGGGTCGACGGGTACGCGTTGTGGCGGGTACGCGGGGACTGGGGGTCGGGCGGGCCGCGCGGCGAGGTGATCGTGCGCGAGGTGGTGGCCGAGACCACCGAGGCGTACCGGGCACTCTGGGACCACCTGCTCACCGTGGACCTGACCCGGTCGGCGTCGATGTGGCTGGGCGCCCTCGACGAGCCGCTGCTGTACCTCGTGGACGAGCCGCGGCGGTTGAACAGCCGGCTCGGCGACGCGCTGTGGGTACGGCTGGTGGACGTACCGGCCGCGCTGGCGGCCCGGCACTACGCCGCCCCGGTCGATGTGGTGATCGCGGTCGAGGATCCGCTGATCCCGGACAACTCCGGCACCTGGCACCTCGTCGGTGACCCGACCGGCGCCAAGTGCGCGCGTGCCGACCGGCCGGCCGAGCTGCACTGCGAGCTGGCCGCCCTCGGCGCGGCGTACCTCGGCGACGGAACGCTCGCCACGCTCGCCGCCGCGGGCCGCGTCCGGGAACTGGTCCCCGGTACGCTGGCGCCAGCGAGCACCGCCTTCGGCTGGCCCAGGCCGCCGTCCGCGGTCGAGATCTTCTAGCCGGGAGGCGCTTCCATGGCCCAGCCGCACCGGCGCCGCCGCCGGGTACGGTCGGCGGACGACGCGCCTTCCCCGGCCGACCTGGCCGCGTTGACCAGCGCCGTGCGCGACCCGGACACCGAACCCGTCCTGGAGGACCGCGAGGCCGAACGCGGGCTGCGCGGGCTGGTCGGCGGCGGATCCTCCCAGGTGGGCGTCAGCGCCGCGATGCGGGCCCGGGACGCCACCCGCCCGACCGACGCCGACCTCGCGGCTTCCGCAGCGAACCTGATCATCATCCGGCGCGGCTGGACGCCGCCGCCGTCAACCCGCTGACCGCTCGCGCTCGTACTCGGCGATCTGCGCGATCCGCCGGGCGTGCCGGGGATCCTGCGAGAACGGCGCCGCCAGGAACGTCTCGACCATCGCGGTCGCCTCGTCGAGCGAGTGCTGCCGGGCGCCGACCGCGACCACGTTGGCGTCGTTGTGCTCCCGCGCCAACCGGGCGGTCTCGAGGTTCCAGGCGAGCGCGGCGCGGACACCGTCGACCTTGTTCGCCGCGATCTGCTCGCCGTTGCCGGAGCCGCCGATCACCACACCCAGGCCGCCCGGGTCGTTGACCGCCTGCTCGCCGGCTGCGAAGCAGAACGCGGGATAGTCGTCGTCCGGGTCGTATCCGTGCGGTCCCACGTCGACCACCTCGTACCCCTTGGCCGCCAGGTGCTTGAGCAGGTGGGCCTTGAGTTCGAAGCCGGCGTGGTCGGAGCCGAGGTAGACGCGCATCGGCTAATCCTGCGCGCTCAGCTCGGCAAGGACCAGCCCGGCACGCGCCTTCGGGGTGAACCAGGTGCTCTTGCGCGGCAGCTTCTGCCGGGCCAGGTTCACCGCGACGAAGTCGTCGACAGCGACGGGTGCGATCAGTACCGCGAGCTCGGCCCGGCCGGCGTCCACCTCGCCGACCAGCCAGTCGGCCGGGTAGTCGCCACCGACGTAGCTGATCCGCTTGTCGCCCGGGTCGAGGCCGAGCACGTCGCGGAACAGTACCCGTTCGACCAGCGCGTGATCGAGGTTGTCCACGTCCGGCGCGCCCGGATCGGCGGGCAGCGCGACGGCGAACGCGCGGCCGTCGAGGTACAGGTGGACGGTGCCGCGGGTCGCCGGTACCCCCGGATTGTCGGCGGGGACGGCGCCGAGCCGGTCGATCAGCTCGCGCGGCGGCAGGGTCAGTTCGCTGACCAGCCGGTTGTACGGCTGGATCGTGACCGACGCCGGGGTGGTGACCACCGCGAGGAAGCGGTCCAGGCCAGCGGTCTGCGCGGCCAGGCTGCGGTGGTTGCCGTCCGCGACCACCAGCTCGCCGGCGCCGGCCAGCGCGAGCAACGCGGCCTGGCGCTCGCCGGCCGGCAGCACCCAGACCTCGTGGGTGCGCCCGGCCTGGTCGGTGTCGGCGGCGTCCGGGGCGCCGGCCACCGCGACGGCCCCGGCCAGCGCCGCGTGCAGGCCGTCCGCGGTTTGCAGCAGGAGTACCGGCGACAGCAGGTGCCCGATGGCCTTGACCAGCGCGACCCGTTCCCTGACCTTCTCCAGGAACACGTCCTCGTTGCGGATGACCAGGCCGGGCTCGTCGGCGCTGGTGGAGATCTGGTCGGTGTCGACCATCGTCCACAGGCCGTGGGCCACCTGATCCTCGCCGGTGATCCGGTAGAGCGCGACGACATCCTCGTACCGCGCGTAGCGGCCCTCGGCCTTGGCCCGCGCCAGCCGGGCCACCGCCGCGGGCAGCGCGTCGGTGAACGAGGCGCCGAGGCTCTCCGGCGCCCGGTGCGGCATCTCCACCGCCAGCGCGCTCACCGGGTTGGCGGCGATGATCGCGGTGATCTCGGCGTCGTCGGCGAACTCGTCGTAGTTCTGGGCTCCGGTACCCGGGGCGGCGGCCCCTCCCGTGGACAGCCAGGCCGTGGCGATGGGGTGCGCGATCGTCATGGCGCAGACGGTACCGGGGGCGCCTTTCAGATCCGGTGCCGGGCGCGCCGGGCGCGCGGTGGCGCTGGCGCGAGGAAGCGCGGGGTACGCTCGCCGTACCCGGCCGGCGCCGGTTCGGGCCGCTGGGCCGGCGTGCCCGCGAGCGTCCGGGCGGACACCACAACCGGGTCGGCGAGCAGTGCGATCACGTCGTCGGGCAGGTCCGGCAGCAGCTTCTTCCAGCCGCACTCGGCCACCGACCAGCGGGTACCGCCCTGGCTCGCGGCCACATCCGCCTCGGTCATCGTATCCTCCTCGCACGGGGCCCCGCTGAGAAGAAACGACACGATCCCGAACGGGTGACGCGCGGCTCAGGTACCCCAGGTACCCCGCCCGGCCCGCCAGAGTCGAAATCACGCGCTCAGGTTAGTCAGTCGAACGCGGGGCGGACGTCCCGCGTGCGCTTGATCTCGTAGAAGCCCGGGGTACCGGCGACCAGCTGGACGCCGTCCCACAACCGGCCGGCTGCCTCGCCCTTCGGCGCCGGGGTCACCACCGGGCCGAAGAAGGCGATCGTCGCACCGTCCGGGCCCGGCGCGTGGATGACCGGGGTACCGACATCCAGCCCGACCGGCGCCATCCCGGCGTCGTGGCTGGTCCGCAGCGCCTCGTCGTACTCGGTCGAGCCGGCCGCGTCGGCGAGCCCCGGATCCAGCCCGAGCCCGGTCAGCGCATCGACCAGCGTCTCCCGGTCCAGCTCCCGCTCGTCCAGATGGGCCCGGGTACCGAGCGCCGTGTACAGGCCGCGGAGCACGTCGTTGCCGTACTTCTGTTCGGCCGCGATCGCCACCCGTACCGGTCCCCAGCCCTTGGCCAGACCCTCCCGGTACTTCTCCGGCAGGTCGGAGCGGCCCTCGTTGAGCACCGACAGGCTCATCACGTGGAACCGGACCCGTACCGGCCGGACCTTCTCCACCTCCAGCAGCCAGCGCGAGGTGATCCACGCCCACGGGCACCTCGGATCGAACCACATCTCTACGGTCGTGGTCTCCATGTCAACTCCCCGAACGCGGCCAGGTCCTTACCGAATCCTGACTCGCCGGCCGGCGACCCGCGACCGTAGCCCATGGTGAAGTGGCCCACTGGGTGGTACTCAGGTCCGCGTGCGAAACTCGGCGAACCGGGTACCGCCGATGGGGCCAGTATCCGTCAGGTGTGGATGGAGCGACACGATCGTGGCTGGAGTACGGAACCTCACCCAGGAGGAGGCGGTCGTGCGGGCCCGCCTGCTCGACGTCCGCGGGTACGACATCGCGGTGGATCTCACCGACGGCACCGGCGGGCCGGGCGACGGCACCTTCCGCTCGATCACCACGGTCACCTTCGGTACCACCGAACCGGGCAGCGCGACGTTCATCGAGGTGGCCGCCGAGCGGATCCGCTCGGCCACGCTCAACGGCGGCCCGGTGGACGTGAGCGGGCGGACCGGCGAGCGCGGGCTGCCGCTGACCGACCTGGCCACCGACAACGTGCTGATCGTCGACGCCGACTTCGCGTACTCCACCAGCGGGCAGGGCCTGCACCGCACCGTCGACCCGGTGGACAAGGAGGTCTACCTCTATAGCCAGTTCGAGACGGCGGACGCGCAGAGGGTGTTCGCCTGCTTCGACCAACCGGACCTCAAGTCGGTGTTCACCTGGCACGTCACCGTGCCCGAGCACTGGCGGGTGATCTCCTCGGCGGTGGCGGACCGGACGGAAGCGACCGGTGAGGGAGCGAAGACCGTCCACTTCGCACCCTCGGCGCGGATGAGCACGTACGTCACCGCGATGTGTGCCGGCCCGTACGCGGAGGTACGCGAGCAGCACGACGGGATCGACCTGGGCGTCTACTGCCGCCGCTCGATGCGCCAGCACCTCGACCCGGACGACATCTTCCTGATCACCAAGCAGGGCTTCGACTTCTTCCACCAGCAGTTCGGCGTCCGGTACCCGCTGCCCAAGTACGACCAGGTGTTCGTACCGGAGTTCAACGCCGGCGCGATGGAGAACTTCGGCTGCGTCGTACATGGCGAGCAGTACTACATCTTCCGTTCGCCGGTGACCGACTACGAGTACGAGAACCGCGCCAACACGATCCTGCACGAGATGGCCCACATGTGGTTCGGCGACCTGGTCACCATGCGCTGGTGGGACGACCTGTGGCTGAACGAGTCGTTCGCCGAGTGGGCGTCGCACTGGTGCAGCGCCCAGGCGACCCGGTTCACCGACTCGTGGACGACGTTCCTGTCGATCCGCAAGAACTGGGGGTACCGGCAGGACCAGCTCTCCTCCACCCACCCGGTCTACTGCGCGATGCCCGACGTGGCGGCCGTCGAGGTCAACTTCGACGGCATCACCTACGCCAAGGGCGCCAGCGTGATCAAGCAACTCGTCGCATACGTCGGCATCGACGCGTTCGTCACCGGACTGCGGGAGTACTTCACCAAGCACGCCTGGGGCAACGCCACCTTCGACGACCTGCTCTCGGCCCTGGAGTCGGCGTCCGGGCAGGAGCTTCGCGACTTCTCCCGGCAGTGGCTGGAGACGGCCCAGGTCAACACGCTGCGGCCGGTCATCGAGCGGGCACCGGACGGCACGTACGCGTCGGTACGGGTCCGCCAGGAGGCGCCCGAGGGATACCCGACGCTGCGTACCCACCACATCGGCATCGGGCTCTACGAGCTGGTCGGCACCGCGCTGGTCCGGCGCGACCTGGTCGAGGTCACGGTGTCCGGCGCGGAGACCGAGATCGAGCAGCTGCGCGGCCGGCCGGCTGCCGACGTCCTACTGCTCAACGACGAGGACCTCAGCTACACCAAGCTGCGCCTCGACGAGCACTCGATGGAGATCGTGGTCAACCACATCTCCGGCCTGGACAGCTCGCTGGCCCGGGCGCTGTGCTGGGGCGCGGCCTGGGACATGGTGCGCGACGCGGAGCTGCCCGCCCGCGACTACGCGGCACTGGTCTGCAACGGCCTGCCGGCCGAGCACGACATCAGCCTGGTGACCGCGAGCCTGGCGCAGGCGCAGGGCGCACTGACCTACTACGCCGGCCCGAGCTGGGCGCCGATCGGCTGGGCGCTGCTCGCGGCCACCGCCCGGCGGGCGCTGACCGACGCCGCCCCGGGCAGCGGCTTCCAGCTCGCCTGGGCCCGGGTGTACGCCTCGGCCGCCCGCTCCGACTCCGAGCTCGCCCTGCTGCGCGACTGGCTGGAGGGCGACCCGCCGGACGGGCTGGTCATCGCGGCCGAGCTGCGCTGGCGGCTGGTACAGGCGCTGGCGGCCGGTGGGCACCTCGGCGAGCTGGAGATCCAGGCCGAGCTGGACCGGGACCGCACCGCAAGCGGCGAGCGGCAGGCCGCCACGGCGACCGCGCTGCTCGCCACGCCGGAGGCGAAGGAGGCCGCCTGGCGGCGGCTCACCGGCCCGGAGGCGCTGCCGAACTGGCTGCAACGGGCGCTGCTGATCGGGTTCCACCACCCGGCGCAGCTGGACCTGACCCGGCCGTACGTGCGCCGGTTCTTCGAGGTGATCGACCAGATCTGGGCGACCCGGGACAGCGAGCCGGCGCAGGAGTTCGTGGAGCTGGCCTATCCGGCGCAGCACGTGTCCGAGGAGACCGTCGCGGCCACCGACGAGTGGAGGGCTGGCGAGGGTCACCCGGGACCGCTGCGCCGGCTGGTGGCCGAGGGCCGGGACGGGATCATCCGCGCGCTGCACGCCAGAGCGACGGATGCAGCCGGCTGATCACAGGCACGCCAGCTAACCCGCGAGCGGAGCGAGCGCAGATAACTCAACCCTTGCCGGCGTACTCGGCGAGCTGGGCGAGCCCGGCGACGATGCCGCCGGCCAGGTCGCCGCCGGAGAAGGCCGCCGCCATCGACAGGGCGGCCAGCTTCGCCGACCGGTCCGGGATCCGGCGCCGGGCCAGCGCGCCGGTCACGATCTCCAGGATCCGCTGGTTCGGCGACACGGCGATGAGTACCGAGTTCGCCGGGTTGGGCAGCTGGCTGTGCAGCTTCTCCGCTGATTCCCGGGTCGGCTCGTCGAGGTCACCGAGGTAGACGCTGAAGGTCAGTCCGGTGGACTTGTCGGCCAGGCGCAGCGCCTCGTCCAGGCGCAGCAGCTGCGGAGTGGTGAACGGGCCGTCGAGCACGTCGGGGCGCCCGCGAAGCGTCGAGGTCTCACCAGCGGTCACTTGCGCCTCCCGTCTCGCCATGGTCGATGGCCGGCGCGTCCGGGGCCTGCGCGAGCAGCGGACCGGGCAGCGCAGGGCGCTCCCCGGCGCCGAGCGCGGGCGCGGTGGACCCTCCCGAACCCGTTTCGCCGGTGCCGGCGAGGAACCACACGGGGGCGAAGTTGAACGGCCGGCCGGGCCGGTACCGCTTGCTCACCCGCCGCGCCGTGCTCCCGTACACCATGCCGTAGACCGTGAGCACGACGAGCGCCGGGATCCCGGCGTAGACCAGCACCGTCTGTGTGATGGACAAGCTCAACGCCCCCAGGCGTCCGAGGAACCTACGACGGGATCAACCGTAGCGGAGCCGGACCGGGACCACACGGCAGGGTGGCACCTCAGGCAGCCCGGGGCAGATCGAGCCAGCCGGCCCAGCGCGGGTCCGGGGTGCGGTGCCCGAGGACCCGCCACGCCATGCCCTTGGGCGCGACCGGGGTGACATGCAAACGCCAGCCGAGCTCGGCTGGCGTACGGTCGCCCTTGGTGTGGTTGCACCGGGCGCAGGCGGCTACCACGTTCTCCCACGCGTGCCGGCCGCCACGGCTGCGCGGGAGCACGTGGTCTATGGTCTCCGCCGCCGCTTTGCAGTACGCGCAGCGGCCGCCGTCGCGGGCGAAGATCGCCCGGCGGGACAGACCCACATGCGTCCGGTACGGCACCCGCACGTAGCGGCTGAGCCGGATCACCAGCGGTACCGGCAGTGCCTGCCGGGCGCTGTGCAGGACGCCGTCCCCGTCGGCCACGCAGACGGCCTTGCCGGACAGGATCAGGATGGCGGCGCGACGCACCGACACGACACACAGCGGCTCGTACGTCTGGTTGAGCACCAAAGCGGTCGAGCTGACTGTGGGTCGTATGTCAGGCATCGTGCTCACCCTCTTGCGACAGCCGTGGAACATCCGTGTGCCAATAGTCCCCGATAGATTGCCTGATTGCACGCACAAATGCCGGCCCACGCGGTGAAGGTTGGATGACGCCGTGGGAGGATGTCCGGTTCGCCCGCGATCCGGTACCCCGGGGTGGCGGTGACAGGCCCGCGGACATGCGGTACGAAGGGCACCGTGGCATTACCGATGCAGGTACCGTCGCCGAGCGTCTCGCCGACGCCCGACTGTACCCACACCAGCGAGCTGTGCCGGTGGATCTACCAGCAGACCGGCCAGGCCTGGCTCGCCTCGGGCAGCTACTACTTCCTGGTCAAGCCGCTGCAGATCCTGCTGATCGTGGTCCTCGCGATGGTCGCCCGCTACCTGCTGCACCGGTTGATCAGGAAGCTGGTGCACAGCACGTCGGCCAGCTCGGTACCGACGATCCTCAAGCCGCTCAAGCAACGGCTGCCCAGCGGCCTGCAGGAGGCGGCCACGCTCTTCCCGGAGCGGCGACGGCAGCGGGCCGAGGCGATCGGGTCGGTCCTCGGCAGCTTCGCCACCGTCACGGTGTACTCAATCGCCGTCCTGCTCATCCTCGGGCAGCTCGGCGTGAACCTCGGCCCGCTGCTGGCCAGCGCGGGCATCGTCGGGGTGGCCCTGGGCTTCGGCGCGCAGACCCTGGTCAAGGACCTCATCGCCGGGCTGTTCATGCTGCTGGAGGACCAGTACGGGGTCGGCGACGTGGTGGAAGTCGGGGAGACCGGCGGCACGGTCGAGGCGGTCGGGCTGCGGGTCACCACGATCCGGGACAACCGCGGGGTGCTCTGGTACATCCGCAACGGGGAGATCACCAACGTCGGCAACAAGAGCCAGGGCTGGACCATGGTCGTGGTGGACGTGCCGATCGGCTTCGCGTCGGTGGACCGGGCGGTGGAGGTACTGCGGGAGGCGGCGGCCGGGCTGGCGGAGGATCCGGAGTACGCCGAGGATCTCATCGAGCCGCCCGACGTCCTCGGCGTGGAACAGATCACCGTGGACGGCGCGGTACTGCGGGCCACCGTCAAGACCGCCTCGGACGCGCAGTGGCGGATCGGCCGGGAGCTGCGCCGCCGGCTCACCGAGGCGCTGGGCGAAGCGGGCATCCCGGGTCAGATCCCGAACAGCCGGCTGTACCTGCGCCCCGCCGGCCCGGTCGAATCCGCCGGCGTGGACACCGGGCAGGCCGGGCCGACCTGACGGTGTTCGCACGCGGCGTAGTTGGTCGTATATCGTCCGTTCGTTCAGCGTGCTGACCGGCAGGTCGTCCGTTCGCCCTAGCCAGCAGTCGGCCGATCGGGCAGAATGCCAACAGATCAGGAAGTAACCAACGGCGCCGAAGTGACCATGGAGGACTCGCCGGTGTTCCGCGACCCGCGCCCCGAGAGCCGCCCGGCCACCTTCGGTGAAGTCTTCGCGAGCGGCGAGTACCGCGCCATCTACGCGGCCGCCGCGCTGTCCTGGGCCGGCGACTTCATGGCGAAGGCGGCCGTCACCGCCCTGGTCTTCCGCCAGTCACACTCGGTCACCATGTCCGCGGCCGCGTTCGCGATCAGCTTCCTGCCCTGGGTCGTCGGCGGCCCGGTACTGGCGGCGCTGGCCGAGCGGTACCCGCACCGTGCTGTCATGATCAGTTGCGACCTGGCCCGGGCGGTGCTGATCGCGCTGGTCGCGCTGCCGCGCCTGCCGATCTGGGGCATGCTGCTCCTGCTGTTCAGCGCGGCCCTGCTCAACCCGCCGTTCGAGGCCTCCCGGTCGGCGCTGCTGCCGCGGATCCTCGAGGGCGACCGGTACGTCGTGGGCCTCGCGACCCAGCAGAGCACCGGGCAGGCCGCGCAGGTTGTCGGATACCTGTCCGGCGCGGCGCTGGCCGCCATCAGTCCGCGGTTCGCGCTGCTGCTCGACGCCGCCACGTTCCTCTTCTCCGCCCTGCTGGTCGGTCTGTGGGTGCACTCCCGGTCGGCGCTGCTCGACCGCACGCAGCGCACCCACCTGCTCAAGGAGACAGCCCAGGGATTCCGGGTCGTCTTCGGCACCCCGGTACTGCGTGCGATCGCCGTCACCGTGCTGGTCGCGCACCTGTTCAGCGCGCCGCCGGAAGGGCTGGCCGCCGCCTGGGCCACCACCCGCGACCCGGCGGACCGCGGGCTCGCCCAGGGTCTGATCATGATGGGCGTGCCCTTCGGGTACTTCGTCGGCGGGCTGGCGATCAACCGGCTGGTCCCGCCGGACGCGCGGCGGCGCCTGATCCGGCCGTTCGCCGTACTCATCCCGGTCACCCTGGTACCGGCACTTTTCAACCCGCCGGCCGTGGTGGTGGCGGGGATGGCCGTCCTGTGCGGGGTCTGCGTGGCCGGTCTGGTACCGGCGAGCAACGGCCTGTTCGTCCAGGCACTGCCCCGCCAGTACCGGGCCCGGGCGTTCGGGGTCATGCAGAGCGGCCTGCAGATCACCCAGGCCGGCGCGGTCATGGTGACCGGTGTGCTGGCCAACCACCGCTCCCTCCCCCACGTGATCGGCTGGTGGAGCGTCGCCGGCATCGTGCTCGTCCTCGTGATGTCGCTGCGCTGGCCGGCCGCCGAGGAGTTCACCTCCGCGATCGAGCGCACCCAGCGGGCCAACGCCGCGGCCGAGGCCGCCGAGCGCACGGTGTCGATGCCGGTACCGCCGAACGGCCGGTCCCGGGCATCCGGTAACGGCCGCCACGCCCGCCCCACCGACTCGGTGGGCCACCGGGTGCCTGGCACCATGGAAGGGTGACCGAACCGGAGAACTTCTACGAGGCGGTCGGCGGCGAGCCGACCTTCCGCAAGCTCGTCGACGAGTTCTATGCCGGGGTGGCCACCGATCCGGTCCTGCGGCCGCTGTACCCGGACGCGGATCTCGCGCGCGCCGCCGAGCGGCTGCGGATGTTCCTCATGCAGTACTGGGGCGGCCCGACCACGTACTCCCAGCAGCGCGGCCATCCACGGCTGCGGATGCGCCACGCCCCGTTCACGATCGGACCGCGGGAGCGCGACGCCTGGCTGCACCACATGCGCCACGCCGTGGAGAGCCTCGGCCTCGCGCCCGAGCACGAGACAGCGCTCTGGAGCTACCTGGAGCGCGCCGCGTTCTTCATGGTCAACACGCTTTCCGAATAGCCGCTGCCTCGTTGGACCCGGTGTCACCCAGCACCGAGCCCGAGGAGTCCCACCGGATGCGCCGCAAGCTCATCGTCGCCGCCGCGCTCGCTGTCGTCGCGGTCGCCGGCGCGGTACCGGCGGTCGCGGACACCGCCCAGCCGAGGGTGGTCTCGGAGAACCCGGTCGACTTCACCCCGCAGGTGCAGGACGGGATCGTGTACGCGCTGGCGCTGGTCGGCCGTACCGTCGTCGTGGGCGGTGACTTCAGCACCGTGGCGGACGCCCGCGAGACGACCTACAACCGGCGCCGCTCGCTGTTCGCCTACGACCTAACCACCGGCGCGATCAGCGGCTTCGCGCCGCAGGTCAACGGGTCGGTCCTCGCGCTCGCGGCCGGGCCGGACAACACCGTGTACGTGGGCGGCACGTTCACCACGGTCAACGGCACCGCCCAGCGCGGCGTCACCCAGCTCGACGTCGGTACCGGGCAGCGGGTCGCCGGCTTCACCGCCTCGATCAACGACGGCGACGTGCGGGGGCTGGCCTACAACGGCGGCTGGCTCTACCTGGGCGGGGCGTTCCGGGCGCTGGACGGCCAGCCCAGGCCGGGCCTGGCCCGGGTCAACGGCGGCACCGGCGCGCTGGACGGGTTCGACCTGCACCTGACCGCGCCGGACTTCCGGGCCGCCAAGGTCGAGGCGCTGGCCGTCAACCAGGCCGGTACCCGGGTGGTCGCGATCGGCGTCGTCGAGTACGCGGCCGGCATGCGGCGGGCGCAGCTCGTCATGGGCGACGCGACCAGCGGCGGCCGGGTCGCCGACTGGTACACCGACGTGTACGACAACAACTGCTTCAACGCCTTCGAGACCTACCTGCGCGGCGTCGACTTCTCGCCGGCCGGCGACTACTTCGTCGTGGTCGCCACCGGGCGGCTGTCCGGGCCGAACCGGATGTGCGACACGGCGGCCCGGTTCGAGACCGGCGGTACCGGCCTGCACCGGCCGACCTGGGTCAACCACACCGGCGGTCATTCCCTGTACTCGGTCGACGTGACCGGCAGCGCGGTCTACGTCGGCGGCCACGAGATCTGGCTGGACAACCCGGAGGGGCACAAGTCGGCCGGCCCCGGTGCGGTGTACCGGCCGGGCATCGGGGCGATCGACCCGGTCAGCGGCAAGGCCCTGGCGTGGAACCCGACCCGCTCGCGCGGCGTCGGCGTGCAGGCGTTCCTATCCACCTCGGCCGGGCTGATCGTCGGGTCGGACACCGACCAGCTGGGTCACGAGTACCACGCGCGACTCGGGATGTTCCCGAGCTGAGCTGCCCCGTCCGCTCGCTTCGCGGCGCTCAGACGCGCCGTCTTCCCTCCTCGCTTCGCTCGTCAGTCCAGACCACGCCGCGCCGCTCCCACTCGCTCCCTCAGCGCTGCCCCGCCCGCTCGCCTCGCGGCGCTCAGACGCGCCGTCTTCCCTCCTCGCTTCGCCCGTCAGTCCAGACGACGCCGCGCCGCTCCCACTCGCTCCCTCAGATGAGCGCGCGGAGGGGCGCGACCCGCCCGCCGTACGCTCGACGGGTGTCCGGCCGGCGGCGGGTGACCGCGCTTCTGCTCGTCGCCACGGTGGTTGCCGCCGGCGGCTGCACCCGTCGGGTCACGGCGCGGCCCACGCCGGTACCGTCCAGCCAGCCGCCGGTCGCCGCCGACCTCGGTAGCGGCCGGTCCGACCCGGTCGCCGACCCGCTGTACCCGGGCCGGGGCGACGCCGACCTCGACGTCCTGCACTACGACCTGGCGCTCGCCTGGGCGCCCGGTACGGCGACGCTGACCGGTACCGCGACGCTGACCATCCGGGCGGTCCGGCCGGTGCGCACGCTGTCACTGGACTTCGGGCACTGGTACACGGTGGACGGGGCCACCGTCAACGGCACCGCGGCCACCGCCACCCTGAACCCGGCCGACAAGCTCACCGCACCGGTGGCCCTGGCCGCTGACGCCGTCGCCACGTTCGTGCTGCGGTACCACGGCCAGCCGCACGAGGTACCGATGCCGTCCGGGCGGGCGGACGCGCAGGAGGGCCTCGGGCTGCGCGCGGAACCGGCCGGCGAGGCGTGGACGATGCAGGAACCGTACGGCGCGTTCACCTGGTACCCGGTCAACGACATCCCGTCCGACAAGGCCCGCTACGACCTCCACGTCACGGTACCGGCCGGCTGGAGCGCAGTGGCCAGCGGCGAGTTCGCCGGCCAGACGCACCGGCCGGACGGCGACACGTTCGCCTGGCACGGCAGCTACCCGCAGGCCAGCTACCTCACCACGCTGGCGATCGGGCACTACGCGCGGCTGGACGAGACAGGACCGCATGGCCTGCCGGTGACCGTGTGGACCCGCGCCGGTACCGACGACGCCCTGGTCCAGCCGCTGCGCCAGATACCTGCGATGCTCGGCTGGCTGGAGAGCCGGTTCGGCCGGTATCCCTTCCCGGCGGCCGGAGTCGTCACGGTGGCCTCGGTCTCGGCCATGGAGACCCAGGAGATGATCACCCTCGGCGGGCTGGTCGCCCGCTCGGCCGACAGCCAGCGGCCGGTCTACCTCCAGCAGGTGATCCTGCACGAGCTGTCGCACCAGTGGTTCGGCGACGCGGTGACCCCGCGGGACTGGCGCGGCCTGTGGCTCAACGAAGGCTTCGCCACCTGGGTGCAGTTCCAGTGGGAGATCGAGCACGACCAGCTCACCAAGCAGTACTGGATGGACGCGGCGCTGAAGGAGGACGGCGACCTGCGCCGGCAGTTCGGGCCGCCGGGCGCGCCGGATGCCCGGCACTTCGCCGAGCACAACGTCTACACCTCGCCGGCGCTGCTGCTCCAGGCGATCCACGACCGGATCGGGGATACCGCGTTCCTCGCGCTCCTGCGGGACTGGGCCCAGCAGCACCGCGGCGCCAGCGTCGACCGCGCGGAGTTCACCGCGTTCGCCAACCGCCACACCGGCCAGGACCTGACCCCGCTGATCGACGCCTGGCTGGACTCGCCGACGACCCCACCCGCAGCCCTCGGTGGGAGGTAGCGACGAGGGCGGCGCCTAAAGGAGTCCGCCCTCGTCGTGGATCCAGTCCACGAACGCTACCGCGATCGCTGCCGCACAGTCGATCAACTCGACGAGCAGCGCTTCGTGCGCGCCGGAGATCAGCGGTACCTGCATCTCGGCGTAGATCGGCAACTGGCCGCGCTCGGTCGGGTCGCCGATGTAGGCCTTGCAGAACCGCCGCGAGTGGTTCCACTCGTTGACCACCCGGTAGGCCCGGTCCGCCCAGTCCGGCGGTACCGTCCCGTGCGGGCGGGCGCGGATCACCAGGATCTCGTCGTCCGGCCCTTCCAGGGTGAAGAGGACGGCGTGCCGCTCCCACATGGCGAGCAGGCTGCCGTCACCGTCAGTGAGGTAACGGATCTCCAACCGGTCCAACGCGGCGGCCAACCGGGTCAGCTCGACCGCTGCGACCACCGCCTCGGCCGGCTCTGGCGAGCGCGGTGCGGGTAGATCCACCCGTACGCCGACGTCCCCCCGAGCCGTGATCGACTCCCCGTTACCGGCCTGACCTCCCCGCTTCGGCCACCACGGCATTCCGTACTCCTCGCTTCGCAGAGTATCCACACGCCGACCGTGCGTGGACTCAGAAGCTCACGCTATCCGGACGTACGTCTCTCGGCGTGTCCGAATGTTACGCACCAAACCGTTGGGCCACTAGACCCTCAACCGTTCGGATAGCGCGAACAACCTATTTGTCCACTGAGATCGTCAGGCTTGGTGCGATTTGTAGCCATACGGAGCCGTGTTCTGCCGCTAACCCAACCCATCCGCCCGCTATACGGACCGTGATTCGACCATGCCCATCGGTGCTCATAAATCCCATTCGGAGTACCGCCTGGATCATTCCCTGCCGGACCGGAACCTCCCTATCTCCGGTCGAAACGACGACGGCGACATGATCCAGCACTGCGTCGCGTAACATCCGATCACCGAGGCGCCCGCGGCCCGCCCGGACGGTCTCCGCGGCCGCCGCGCCGAGCCGCTGGACCGTCGCCGCCGGCAGCGTCTCGACGGCGCTCCCCTCGCCCGGCGGCAGCGGCCACCGCCAGTCGGCGTCCCGAGGGGGCGGCAGCGGCCCGTCACTTTCAGTGAGCATGCGCAGGAGCGCGGCGGCGCTCACCGTGGTGTCCTCCACCGCCGGGCCGGGCACCTGCCGGGTCACCAGCACGCCCCACGGCACCCGCCCCCAGAGCGCCACCGCGTCCGGGCCGGCGCCGCGCAGCCGCACCAGAGCGCCGGGATCCAGCCGGGTCAGCCGCGCGAGGAACGGCGCCGCCGCCGCGGCGCGGAGGGCCGTCAGGCCGTCCATGGCAGGAGGAACTCCCGCTCGGCGTCGCTCAGCCGCCGGGGCCGGCCGGCCGCGAGATCGAAGGGTACGCAGACCGAGCGCGCGCGGCTCGCCACCGCGTCCTTGTCGAACAGCTCGTACCCGATGACGAACCGGGACGACTGCAGCTGCTCGACCCACAGCTCGATGCGGACATGCGGCGACTCCGCCGCCCCAGTTAGCGCAGTGGCGTAGTCGACCGGCCGGAGGTAGTCGACCTCGTGCCGGGAGATCACCACGCCTTCTTCAAAGGAGGTGAGTCCTTGCTCCCGCGCACAATTGAACATCAACGCCACCCGGGCCTCCTCGTAGAGCGTGAGGAACCGGGCGTTGTTGACGTGCCGGTACACGTCCATGTCCGACCAGCGGACCGGACACTGGTAGAGGAACCGGTTAGTCACGCGTCAGCTTGCGGTAGGTCACCGCGTGCGGGCGGGCCGCCTCCGGTCCGAGCCGGTCCACCTTGTTCTTCTCGTACGCGTCGAAGTTGCCCTCGAACCAGAACCAGCGCGACGGGTTCACGTCGTCGCCCTCCCAGGCCAGGATGTGCGTGGCGACCCGGTCGAGGAACATCCGGTCGTGCGAGATGACCACCGCACAGCCCGGGAAGTCCAGCAGCGCGTTCTCCAGCGAGCCGAGCGTCTCGACGTCGAGGTCGTTGGTCGGCTCGTCGAGCAGGATCACGTTGCCGCCGATCTTCAGCGTCAGCGCCAGGTTGAGCCGGTTGCGCTCGCCGCCGGACAGTACCCCGGTCGGCTTCTGCTGGTCCGGGCCCTTGAAGCCGAACGCCGCGACGTAGGCCCGTGAGGGCATCTCGACCTTGCCGACCATCAGGTGGTCCAGGCCGTCGGAGACGACCTCCCACACCGTCTTGTGCGGGTCCAGCCCGGCGCGGGCCTGGTCCACGTACGACAGCTTGACCGTCTCGCCGATGCGCACCTCGCCGCTGTCCGGCTTCTCCAGCCCCACGATGGTCTTGAACAGCGTGGTCTTGCCGACCCCGTTGGGACCGATGATGCCGACGATGCCGTTGCGCGGCAGGGAGAACGACAGGTCCTCGATCAGTACCCGGTCGCCGAAGCCCTTGGTCAGGTGGTGCGCCTCGATGACGGTGTTGCCCAGCCGCGGACCCGGCGGGATCTGGATCTCCTCGAAGTCCAGCTTGCGGGTCTTCTCCGCCTCGGCGGCCATCTCCTCGTACCGGCCCAGCCGGGCGCGCGACTTGGTCTGGCGCGCCTTGGCGTTGGAGCGTACCCACTCCAGCTCCTCGGACAGCCGCCGCTGCAGCTTGGCGTCCTTGCGCCCCTGTACCGCCAGCCGTGCCGCCTTCTTGTCCAGGTAGGTGGAGTAGTTGCCCTCGTAGGGGTACGCCCGGCCGCGGTCGAGCTCCAGGATCCACTGGGCCACGTTGTCCAGGAAGTACCGGTCGTGGGTGATCGCGACGACGGTACCGGCGTACTTGGCCAGGTGCTGCTCCAGCCACTGCACGCTCTCCGCGTCCAGGTGGTTGGTCGGCTCGTCGAGCAGCAGCAGGTCCGGCTGCTGCAGCAGCAGCTTGCACAGCGCCACCCGGCGCCGCTCCCCGCCGGAGAGCATGGTCACGTCGGCGTCCGGCGGCGGGCAGCGCAGCGCGTCCATCGCCAGTTCCAACTTGGAGTCGATGTCCCAGGCGTCGGCGTGGTCCAGCTCCTCCTGCAGCGTGCCCATCTGCGCCATGAGCTCGTCGGAGTAGTCGGTGGCCAGCTGCTCGGCGATCTTGTTGAACCGTTCCAGCTTCGCCTTGGTCTCCGCGACCGCCTCCTCGATGTTGCCGAGGACGGTCTTCGCGTCGTTGAGCGGGGGCTCCTGCGCGAGCAGCCCGACGGTGTACCCGGGCATCAGCCGGGCCTCGCCGTTGCTGGGCTTGTCCAGGCCCGCCATGATCCGCAGCAGGCTGGACTTGCCGGCGCCGTTCGGACCGACCACACCGATCTTGGCGCCGGGCAGGAAGCTGAGCGTCACGTTGTCCAGGACAACCTTGTCGCCATATGCCCTGCGGGCCTTTTCCAGGGTGTAGATGAACTGGGCCACGGTGCGGCCTACCTCCACGTGATCATTGATGGACGGCACCCCGACTGCGGGGCCCCACCTATCTTTCCACGCTCGGCTGGGACCCCTGGACGAGCGGGGTACGGGCACCGGTGGCGAGGTCGACCGCGATGATCCACGACCCGCCGCGGTACCGGGCGGTGAGCACGCCCCGGCCGGTACCGTCGTAGACCATCTCCCGGTCCAGGGGCACGCCGACGCTACGGGCGCGGGTACCGGGCGGGTCCGCCTCGACCACGTGCACCGCCTCCCCTTCCCTGGCGGCGGTCCAGCTCAGCCGTTGCCCGTCCGGCCGCCAGGCCGGTACCACCGCGAAGCCGGAGAGGATCTCGCCGCCGCCGCCGTAGACGGCGACCGCCTGTTCGGTCCCGCTTGCGACGTCGCCGACGGTCAGGCAGTCGTCGGCGACGGCGAGGCAGTCGCCGCCCGGGAAGGCGATCCGGGTGCCGTCCGGCGACCAGGCCACCGACCCGTCCGCGCGCAGCCGTGCGGGCAGGCTGCCGGACGCGCCATGTCGCGGAGCCGCCGCGGGCGGCGCGCTGCCCCGACAGGAGGCCGGGAACAGCGCCTGCGGGATACCGCCGGTCGCGCTCACCCGGAACACCCCGGGGGTACCGGTGCAGCCGGGGGCGGTGAATGCCAGCCACCGGCCGTCCGGGGACCAGTCCGCCCCACCCACCTGGCCGGTGGCGACCGGCACCGCGCCGGTACCGTCGGCATTGATCACCCAGAGCCGCCCGGCGTGACCGTAGGCGATCCGCCGCCCGTCCGGCGACCACCGGGGCCGGGTGTCGTCGGCGTCGCGGGTCAGCCGGGTCGCCGTCGCGCCCGACAGCACGTAGATCGAGCCAGCCCGGACATAGGCGATCCGGTGGGGCTGCGCGGCCGGTGCCGGTGTCCCCACCAGCATGCCCGCTACAACGGCCACCCCGAGGTACTGAACAACCATGACCCCGACATCGTCGCAACCGTCCGGCACCTGAGTGCTTTCCGAAACGCAACCGTCAGTCGACCGAGTTCTCGGTCTGGTTGGCCTTCGGGGTCTGGTAGTTGATGTACTCCTTGACCAGGCGGCGCGGGGTCACGTGGTACTTGGTGATCGGCCCGGCGGGATCGGTGTTGGTGGCCACGTAGCCGTTGCCGCCCTCGCGCTGGACGTCCTTCAGGAACAGGGCGTTCTGCCCCTCCACCAGATCATCGCCCGGTTGCCCCGCGTGGCCCTGGTAGTAGAGCGTGCCGTCGCCGCCGGCGCAGATCCACACCTCGGACTGGGCGGTGTGCAGGTAGAGCAACTGGGTGAGCTGGCCTGCGCCGGCCTGGTTCTCGGTGTGCGCCGGGCAGCGCGTTTTGCTGTTCTGGCCGCCGCCGGTACCGGCGCCGCCCCCGGCGCCGCCGCCGTTGCCGCCGCCGGTGCCGTTGTCCCGCCGGGCGCCGGTACCGCCGTCCTGGACCGCCGCGGCGTTGCGCTGGTGCTTGGCCAGGGAGCCGAGGCTGAACCCGACCCCACCGCCGAGCACCGCGAGAAAGATCACGGCGAGCAGGAGCGGGCCGACGGCTGACCCGCCCCGGCGTGTGGAACCCTCTGCCATGACTCGCAGGATGACACACCGGTGCACAAGTGTGCGGGAGTCGGGTGCCGTAAACCACACAAAACCCAGCCGTTCAGTCGAGTCAAGTAGGCTCTTACCCGCAGTGCGGTCGACCGAACGGAGGGGAGTTCCGGTGCCACCCAGTACCTTCGTCGTGGTCGCCAACCGGTTGCCCGTCGACGAGGTGATCATCGGCGAGCGCCGGACCTGGCGGCGCAGCCCGGGCGGTCTGGTGACCGCGCTGCATCCGGTACTGGCCGGGCAGGCCGGCACCTGGGTCGGCTGGTCCGGCAGCCCCTCCGAGCCCGGCCAACCCGCGCCGGAGCCCTTCGAGCTGGACGGGATGACCCTGCACCCGGTCGCCCTGACCATGCACGACGTGGAGCGGTACTACGAGGGCTTCTCCAACTCCAGCCTCTGGCCGCTGTACCACGACGCGATCGAGACGCCGGTCTACAAACGGAGCTGGTGGGAGTCGTACCGGCGGGTGAACCAGCGCTTCGCCGACGCGGCCGCAGAGGAGGCCGCCGACGGGGCGACCGTGTGGATCCAGGACTACCAGCTCCAACTGGTACCGGCGATGCTCCGCGCCATCCGCCCCGACCTGCGCATCGGCTTCTTCCTGCACATCCCGTTCCCGCCGGTCGAGCTGTTCATGCAGCTCCCCCGCCGGGCGGAGATCCTGCGCGGGCTGCTCGGCGCCGACCTGGTCGGCTTCCAGCGCCCGCTCGCCGCGCAGAACTTCCTGCGCCTGACCCGCCACCTGCTCGGCCTGCGCCCCCGCGGCGCCGGGGTGGAGAACGACGGGCGGATCGTGCACGCCGCCGCCTTCCCGATCTCGATCGACATCTCGGAGATCGAGGCGCTCTCGTCCAGCCCGCTGGTCCGGGCCCGGGCCGAGCAGATCCGGGCCGAACTCGGCGACCCGAAGACGGTGATCCTCGGCGTCGACCGGCTCGACTACACCAAGGGCATCGAGCAGCGGCTCAAGGCGTACCGGGAGCTGCTGTCGGAAGATCGACTGACCGTACCCGAGGCCGTCATGGTGCAGGTCGCCACGCCGAGCCGCGAGCGGGTCGAGCACTACCAGTCGCTGCGCGTCAAGGTCGAGCGCGAGGTGGGACGGATCAACGGTGATCACGGGCGGGTCGGCGTACCGGCCGTGCACTATCTTCATCAGTCGTACAGTCGCAGTGAGCTGGTCGCGCTCTACTGTGCGGCTGACGTCATGATGGTGACTCCCCTGCGGGACGGCATGAATCTGGTGGCCAAGGAGTACGTGGCGGCCCGCGTCGACCTGGGCGGTGCCCTCGTCCTCTCCGAGTTCGCCGGTGCGGCCGGTGAACTGCGGCAGGCGTTCCTCTGCAACCCGCACGACCTGCAGGGTGTGAAGGACGCGCTGCTGCGCGCGGTACAGGCCGACCAGATCGAGGCCTCTCGGCGGATGCGGGCGATGCGGCGGCACCTACGCGCGCACGACGTCCGGCACTGGGCGTCCTCGTTCCTTTCCGCCCTCGGCGTATCCTCGGCTGCGCTGCCCGTTTCGGAGGATTAGGTGTCTGACGGAATCGACCCCGCCCTGCGGTCCACGGTGGGGCTGATCGCCCGGGTGCCGCAACTGCTGATCGCCTGCGACTACGACGGCACGCTCGCGCCGATCGTGGAGGACCCGTCGGCGGCGCAGCCGCTGCCGGAGGCCGTCGCCGCGGTCCGGGCGCTCGCGGCGCTGCCGCAGACCACGGTCGCGGTGGTCTCCGGCCGGGCGCTGCGCGACCTGGCGACGCTGTCCCGGCTGCCCAGCGAGGTACACCTGGTCGGCAGCCACGGCTCGGAGTTCGACATCGGGTTCGTCCAGCGGCTGGCGCCGGAACTGGTCGACCTGCGCACCCGGATCCAGAAGGCGATCGAGGACATCGTCGTGGACATGCCCGGGGTGCGGCTCGAGGCCAAGCCGGCCAGCATCGCGGTACACACCCGGACCGCCGCGGCGTCGGACGCCGACGCGGTCCGCGAGGCGATCTTCGAGGGGCCGGCGAGCTGGGCCGGGGTACACGTCACCCAGGGCAAGGAAGTCGTCGAGCTGCTGGTCCTGCAGACCCACAAGGGTACGGCGATCGACTCGCTGCGCATGCAGCTCGGGGCCAGCGCGGTGCTGTTCGTCGGCGACGACGTGACCGACGAGAACGCCTTCGCCCACCTGCACGGTCCGGACGTCGGGATCAAGATCGGGCCGGGTGAGACGCGGGCCGGGCACCGGGTCGCCGACCCGGTCGACGCGGTCCGGGTCCTCGGGCTCCTGCTGGAGACCCGCCGGCACTGGCTGTACGGCGAGCGCGCGGTACCGATCGAGCGCCACTCCATGCTCAGCAACGGCCGTACCATCGCCCTGCTCGCCCCGGACGCCAAGGTCACCTGGTTGTGCCACCCGAACCCGGACTCCGCCGCCGTCTTCGCCGACCTGCTCGGCGGCAGCCCCGCGGGGCACTTCTCGGTGCGCCCCGCGCAGCGTGACGGCATGCCGCTCGGCCAGCGGTACCGTCCCGGCACGCTGACCGTCGAGACCCGCTGGTCCGGGCTGACCGTCAGGGACTGGCTGGACAGCAGCGTGCCGCGCGGGGACCCGGCCACCGCCCCGGAGTCGACCTCGCTGGTCCGGCACCTGACCGGCACCGTCAAGGCGCGGGTCGAGTTCGCGCCCCGCCCCGAGTACGGCCAGGTGGCGATCCGGCTCCAGCCGCTCGGCGACGGGCTGCTGGTCCTCGGCTCCAACGAGCCCATGGCGCTCTACGCCCCGGGCGTGGAGTTCGAGGTCTACACCGACGGCGGGCACGACTCTGCCCGCGCCGAGGTCGACCTGGCCGCCCACGGCGGCAGCTGCACCCTGGAGCTGCGCTGCGGTACCCACAGCCTGAGCGACTGGGCCGAGCCCGTGGACGCGCGCCAGGCCCAGGTCGAGCGGGGCTGGCGGGAGTGGGCGCAGTCGCTCAAGCTGCCCACCGTCGCCCGCGACCAGGTGCTACGCAGCGCGCTGACCCTGCGCGGGCTCTGCCACCAGCCGACCGGCGCGATCCTGGCCGCGGCGACCAGTTCGCTGCCCGAGGAGATCGGCGGGGTACGCAACTGGGACTACCGGTACTGCTGGCTGCGCGACGCCGCGATGGCCGCCCGGGCGCTGGTGGACCTCGGCTCGCTCGCGGAGGCGGAGGCGTTCCTCGGCTGGGTCGACCGCTGCGTCGAACGCACCGGCGGGCACCCGGAGCGGCTGCACCCGCTGTACTCGGTCGACGGGTACGACCTGGGCGCCGAGGCGGTCATCGACACGCTGCCCGGGTACGCCGGGTCCCGGCCGGTACGCAACGGCAACGCCGCCAACCGCCAGCTCCAGCTCGACGTGTTCGGACCGATCGCCGACCTCATCGCCGGCGTGGCGGCGGCCCGCGGCTCGATGCGCGAGCAGGAATGGCGGGTCATCGAGGCCATGGTCGCCGCCGTGGAACGGCGCTGGCACGAACCCGACCACGGGCTCTGGGAGGCCCGGCTGCCGCCCCGCCACCACGTGTACTCGAAGGTGATGTGCTGGCTGACCGTGGACCGCGCGCTCCAGCTCGTCCGCCAGTACGGCCACGGCGAGCGCGACGACTGGATCAAGCTGCGCGACCGGATCGGCGCCAACGTGCTCGAGTACGGCTGGCACGACGAGGCCGGCGCCTACACGGTCGCCTACGGGTACCCCGACATGGATGCGGCGTCGCTGTGGATCGGGCTTTCCGGACTGCTGACCGACGACAACCCCCGGTTCCTGTCCACCGTCCTCGCGATCGAGGCGGACCTGCGCAGCGGCCCGGTCGTGTACCGGTACAAGTGGGACGACGGGCTGCCCGGCGTCGAGGGCGGGTTCCACGTCTGCTCGGCCTGGATGGTCGAGGCGTACCTCCGTACCGGCCGGCGGGCCGACGCCGAGGAGCTCTTCGACCAGATGCTCGACTGTGCCGGCCCGACCGGCCTGCTACCCGAGCAGTACGACCCGCAGGCCGAGCGCGGTCTGGGCAACCATCCGCAGGCGTACAGCCACCTCGGGCTGATCCGCTGCGCCCTGCTGCTGGACGGCGCCCGCACCGACTGACCGCCAGAATGGGGCATGCGGGCCGGAACGGCGGTCGGAGCGGCCGTCCTCTGCGCGCTGGCCGTGGCCGGGTGCGGGCCCCGATCGGCCGCTCCGGCGCGGACGTCACCCGGGCCTTCGGCCAGCGGCATCGCCCCGTCACCGGTCGTCGGCCGCTGCGGGCCGCCGAAGGCGCCGGCGCGGAGCTTCCAGGTACCGGCGGCTGACGGCGTGCAGCTGGCCGGCGTAGCGGCTGGTACCGGCACCAGAGGCGTCGTGCTCATCCACGAGGCCGGCAGTCGAGGGTTGTGCGGATGGTGGGACTACGCCGCATACCTGTCCGGTCGCGGCTTCCATGTGCTGCTGTTCGACCACCGCTGTACCGGGCAGAGCGCGTGCCCGGCCGGTGGCACCGGGGGCAACGGTCTGATGTCCGATATCGAGGCAGCGGTGCGGCGCTTACACGCGGACGGCGCCGGGAAGGTGGTGCTGCTCGGCGGATCGCAGGGAGCCTCCGAGGCCCTGATCGCCGCCTCGGTCGCGCCGCCGGGCGTCGCCGGTGTGGCGGCCCTGTCCGCCGACGAGCTGACCCAGCCGTTGGCCGACCCGCCGTACCCGCCGACCGCGCGCGACGCCGCACCGAAGCTACGGCTGCCGGCGCTGTTCGCGGTCGCCGCATCGGACCGGTACGTGTCGGTGGACGACACCCGCGCGCTCGTCGCCGCGGCCGGTTCGACCAGCAAGCGCCTCGTCGAGCTGGACGCCGGCGCCGGCCACGGATGGGACCTGGTCGCCGCCCGAGCCGACGGCACCCGTCCGGCGTTCAGCGACACCCTCATCGACTTCCTCATGCGGGCCACATCATGAGCCGGCAGGCCATCGCGCTCGCCGCGGCAGTG
>WNGL01000712.1_pt1 | contig 39552 bp, 25 predicted proteins | sample 5400591 | NCBI WGS metagenome assembly WNGL01 (sample SAMN13153377, study PRJNA577476) | soil metagenome | isolation source: 80 cm soil or saprolite under Garry oak tree replicate 1 | place: USA:California | collected 2016-06-15
CAAATCGCTCGCGCAGGCCCATGGCGGTACGCTCGCCGTGGCGAGCGAAGGGCGCGACCGCGGTTCCACGTTTGTTTTGACGATGAACACAGTCGCGCCGCCACAGGAGCGGCCAACGGAGCCAGAGATGATTCCTATTGAAGCTCGTGCTCTGCGAATTTTGCTGGTGGACGATCACCAAGACACATGCGCTGCTCTGGAAAAACTGCTTGTCCGGCGCGGACACCTGGTGGCAGCGACCCACAATGTGCGCTCTGCGATGGAGGCCGCGGTGCGCAATCGTTTCGATCTTCTGATCAGCGATATTGCGCTGCCAGACGGAAGCGGCATGGAACTAATGATGCAGTTGCACGCCATTTCCAAAATGCCAGGTATTGCCATCAGCGGATTTGGCAACTACGGGGACATCGAAAAAAGTCTGAAGGCAGGGTTTTCCGAGCATTTGATCAAACCGGTGAAGCTCGAGAAACTCGAAGCGGCGATGGAGCGCGCAATCGCAGCGGAACCTGTTTCGAGTTAAGTAGCGTAGGCGATTTGCAGCGCGAGCATACTTCTTTGCGCATCGTCGATCTTAAAATCGAAGACATCGCTTTTGGTGGGAAGGGTGTCGCGCGGGAAAACGGGAAGGCGATCTTCATTCCGTTTACGATCGAGGACGAGACCGTTTCGGCTGAAATCGTGCGAGAAAAAAAGAAGTTCGCCGAGGCGGAACTAGTAGGTGTTAAGGAAAGCTCGCCGCATCGCGTTACACCGGAGTGCCCATACTTTGGCCGTTGCGGCGGATGCACGTATCAACACATCAACTACGAACATCAACTTGCGATTAAGTGGCGCCAGGTGCGCGATGCTTTGCAGCGCATCGGCAAATTCAGAGACGTTCCGATGCGGCCAATCATCGCGTCGCTCGAGCAGTATGGATATCGCAATCGCATCACTGTCCACGCGCAAGATGGCGTGATCGGTTTTTTCCGTCGCGATTCGCATCGTTTGATCGACATCGAGCGTTGTCCCATTTCGCGAGACGAAGTCAATCGAGCGCTGACCGAGTTACGCGAGCAACCACACGTGCGCGATGGGCATTACACGCTGCGCGCTTCGTCCGGGGCGCGCGTTTTCTCCCAAACGAACGAAGCGGTCGCAAATGCGTTGTGCGACCTGATCGTCGATCTTGTCCCCGCAAATCAGAAGCTCCTCATCGACGCCTATTGTGGCGCCGGATTTTTTGCCAAGGCGTTGCTCGACAAGTTTGAGCGCATAATCGGAATCGATTGGGACAAATTCGCTATTGACGCCGCGAAGCAAGAGGCGACCGCAAAAGAAACTTACATCGCTGGCGATATGGATCTTGAGTTGGCCAGCATTGAGCTCGAGGAGCGTGAGCGAACGATACTCATTATTGATCCTCCGGCGGTCGGTCTAAGCTTGGCTGTTCGCAACGCAATTGGCGATCTTGCGCCGGCTACACTGATTTATGTTTCGTGCAATCCGGCGACGTTGGCCCGCGATCTAAAAGAACTACGGGGGAAATTCACCATCAATTCGGTCACCCCCCTGGATATGTTTCCGCAGACTGCCGAGATCGAAGTCGTCGCGTCGGCGTCGTGCCAATGAAGGATGGCGGGAAGAATGTGGCATGTACATGCGGATCACCGCTGACGCTAGAAAGAGCTTGTCACACCTGGTATGCACGAGACACTCAGTTCAACAGCAATGGCTGACTTGATTGTCACGGAAAGCGGCGCGGTGCATCGGCCGCGCAACGTCGATTGGAAACGCGCGGCGGCTCTGCTCTATGGCGACTGGGGCACGAGCAAGGCGTATGTGATCGGGCTTGCATTCCTGGCGGCAGGTTTTTCGTCATTGCCGATTATCCTCGCAGTCTGCGCCGTCACGGGTCTCGTCGGTATCAACTACATGGTGATCTGCCGCCATTTTCCCGATGGCGGTGGTGTGTACTCAGCAGCGCGCTCACAGGGCCGGGCCCTTGCGGTTGTTGGTGCGCTATTACTTGTGGCCGATTTAACGGTCACCGCTGCGCTTAGCGGTTGGTCGGCCTTGAGCTACATCACATCGGGCGCCGAGCACATTACTTCGATCAAGTTGCTCCGCGATCACATCGCGCTGACGACCATTGGTGTGCTGCTGATCATGGGAGCGATTAATTATTTCGGTCCGAAACATTCTGGCACCTTTGCTGTCGCTTTAGCGATCCCAACCGCGCTCGTTGTGATCACAATGATTGCGATCAGTGTGCCGCATTTCACCACGCGTTTTCTCGAACCGAGGCATGAGAGTCTAACCACAGTTTGGGTGCAATTCGTCAGCGTGATTCTTGCGCTCTCCGGTGCGGAATCGATTGCCAACCTGACCGGCGTAATGAAGCTCGATCCCGGATCGACAATGGAGCACCCGAGCGTTGCACGCGAATCGCTCAAGGCGATCGCGCCGGTAGCAATCGAAGTTGTTTTCGGAACCGCGCTGCTCGGCTGGGCCATGCTCTCGTTGCCGCAAGTGCTTGGCAAAACGCTTCACCTCACGGCCCGTAGCGACATAGCCGCAGTGCTCCAGCAGCGCAGTGAAGACATGCTGCGTTTTATAGGAGAACAATTCGCGACTGCGACGTTCTCAGCGGCGGTCGGTAATGTGTTCGGGTGGATTGTCGGAATCGTTTTTTTTCTGCTGCTGTTGAGCGCGGCCAACACCGCCATCGTCGCCATGATCGGCTTGTTCTACATGATGGCCCGCGATCGGGAAATGCCGCGGCAATTCAAACGGCTGAATCGCCACGGGGTGCCAATATACCCGTTGATCATCTCAATTGGGCTGCCCGCGGTGGTGTTGCTCTTCGTGGCAAACTTTACTGCGCTCGCCGGCCTTTACGCCATTGGAGTGGTCGGAGCAATCACGGTGAATGTTGGCTCATGCGCAGCAAATCGCAGCGTCGGATTCACCTGGTACGACCGTCTTCTCTTTGGCATCACTTTCGCGATTCTTCTGTTTGTCGAATTGACACTGGCTCATACGAAGCTTGACGCGCTGCAATTTGTCCTTGCCGTCTTGATCGGTGGCTTGGCCTTGCGCGCATATACATTGAAGCGCCAGGGGCTAACTACGGTAATGCTGCACCGGCAGGTGGCAGCGATGGTCACGCCAGAACTACCCGCCACCATGCAATCTCGTTTGTCTGATGCACAAAAAATTATGGTCGCTGCGCGCGGCATCACGCCCGTCCTCAGCTTTGCCCTTGACGAAGCTCAGTTGCGTGAGGCGACCTTATGTGTGCTCTACGTGAAGGAAGTCGCTGTCTACTACACTGCCGGCGGAACAAGGCTTGGTCGTGCACGCTGGCAGGATGATCCGGAAGCGAACGCGATCATGTCCTTGATGCTCAAACTTGGCGCTGAGCGGGAAATTTCTGTCGTGCCACTCTACGCTGTAAGCCCGGACGCGGCGGCAACGATTGTCGATCTTTCCGCGACCATGGGAGTAGATTTTCTCCTCATTGGGGCTACGCAACGTACGGCACTGGCGAAGCTGCTTCGCGGCAGCGTGGTCACCAGCGTCGCCCAACATTTGCCCGACTCGATTCAACTTCTGATCTTCGGCTGATGACGCCAAAGGTACTCATCGCAGATTCAGTTTCCCAACGCGGAATCGATGAGCTTTCGCGCGACCACGCGCTGGAGGTCACCATCAAAACCGGCCTGAGCGAGCCCGAACTTGTCGATCTCATCCCGCAATTCAGCGCGCTGGTTGTCCGTAGTCAGACGAAAGTTACCGCTGATGTCTTGAATGCCGGCTCCAAGTTGCGCGTGATTGGCCGTGCCGGCGTCGGTGTTGATAATGTCGATGTCGAAGCTGCGACGCGACGCGGTGTTGTTGTGCTCAACGCGCCGGGCGGCAACACCGTTTCGACCGCCGAACATGCATTTTCCCTGCTGCTTTGCGTCGCGCGGAAAATTCCGCAAGCCGATGCAATCGTGCGCGGCGGTAAATGGGACCGCAAAAATCTCGAAGGCGTCGAGCTCTACAACAAGATGCTTGGCGTCGTCGGGATGGGCCGGATCGGAAGTGAACTGAGTCGGCGTGCCATTGCTTTCGGGATGCGCGTGATTGCCTACGATCCGTACCTCTCGGCGACGCGCGCGCGAAGTTTACAGGTCGAACTTGTGGACGAACTCGACGATTTGCTCACGCACGCGGATTTCATCTCGTTGCACACACCGCTCACCCCTGAAACGCGACATATCCTTAATGCAGCGCGTTTGCAGAAAACAAAACGAGGCGTGCGCATTGTGAACTGCGCGCGCGGCGGTCTGATCGATGAAGCCGCGCTCATCAAAGCGTTAGAAGATCGGTGTGTTGCAGCCGCGGCGCTCGACGTTTTCGAAACTGAGCCGTTGCCGGCTGATTCGCCATTGCGTACCGCGCCCAATCTTATCCTCACTCCCCATTTGGGCGCGTCCACGGCTGAGGCGCAGGAGAGCGTTGGCATCGAGATTGCGCAATCGATTCGCGCGCTGCTGCTCGAAGGCACCATCCGTAACGCAGTTAACATGCCGAGCCTCGACGCGAAAACGCTTGCGGTCATCGGGCCGCACCTGCGTTTCGGCGAGAAGCTGGGCCGGTTCCTCTCGCAAATTGCGCCGAAACGCGTCGATACGCTAAACATCAACTACAGCGGGAAAGTAAACGACGTGGACACAACCGCGATCACGCGCTCCATCCTGAAAGGATTTTTGCAGATCGCCGGTGGAACCGACGTGAACGAGGTAAACGCTCCGGCATTTGCCAAAAGCCTCGGTCTGAAACTTACCGAATCGCGATTAAGCGCGCCCGGCGATTACACTGATATGCTTGAGTTGTCCGCCGCAGGAGAAGGAAAAACCGTATCAGTAGGCGGCGCATTTTTTGGGGCGACACCGCGCATTGTCAGCATTTACAGCCGTCCCGTCGAGGCGCGCCCGCAGGGGGTCGTCCTCGTTTTAGAAAATACCGATCGCCCGGGAATGGTCGGACGGATCGGCACATTGCTCGGTGATCACGGCGTCAACATCGCGACCATGTCGCTCAGCCGAAATCAAGCTGGCGGCACTGCGCTTACAGTTTTAAATCTGGACAGTGCGCCCAGCGACCGGTTGATGAGTGAAATTCGCGCCAGCGAAGATATCCACGCCGCGCAAGTGATTGAATTTTAACCTGTGGTAGGGCGCGACCGCCGGCCGCCGTGGACAGCGCAGCGCGCCGTTCCTGCCTGCCGACAGCGTTCCGAAAAATCCGGTTCAAACCAATTCTCTTGTCCTGGATGAGTCGATCCGATAAAACTCGTCGAATATGGACTTCAGCGCACACTCTATCATTTGGGTTTTGGTCATCGGCCTTGTCATCGGTGCCATCGCGAAACTGTTGATGCCGGGAAAAGATCCCGGTGGTTGCATCGTCACGATTTTGCTTGGCATCGCCGGCGCGTTCGTAGGAACGTGGATCGGTCGTCTTTTTGTAGGCGAGAATTATGTCGCCGGTTGGATTATGTCCGTGGTCGGGGCGATGATCTTGTTACTTTTGTATCGATTGCTTTTCAGGCGTGGTGCGTAGAAACACGCATTGCGTGTTGTAGCGGTGCTCGTCGCGGCGAGCACCGAACCCGTTAATCAGGCGTTTGACGCAAACGCCTCTGTACTTATTCCGGGTGCAACATTTCGACACGACGGATACCGCGCTTCAACGCTCCAACGATTTAACGACCCCTGTTTGCTGGCTCGCGCGAATGGGAGATTGTCATTGCTCCATGGCTGCGCCGAAAAGAAGTTTAGTCGTCATCGCGTTTGCTGCGCTCTATCTGATCTGGGGTTCGACTTTTCTCGGAATTCGGTTCGCCATTGAAACAATTCCACCGTTTCTGATGGCGGGCGCGCGATTCGTGGCTGCGGGTCTGATCATGTCCGCGATCGCGTGGTCGCAAGGCATCGGTAAATCGACTTGGGCGAACTGGCGCACGTCGTTGATCATCGGTGCCTGTTTGCTGCTCGCAGGCAATGGCGGGGTGACAATCTCAGAGCAGTATATCGATTCGGGATTGGCGGCGTTGATCGTGGCGATCGTTCCCATTTACATTGTGCTGCTGGCGTGGGCGACCGGAATGGCGCGACGGCCAATTCCAGTTGTCTGGCTGGGTCTCGTGGGTGGTTTTCTCGGGGTCGGCACCTTGCTCGGACCCGCGCTCCGCTTCTCGTCAAGTGGCGGACGCCATCCTGCGATTGGGATGTCGATCTTGCTTTTCTCGTCGTTTATCTGGTCGGCTGGCTCGCTCTATTCACGCAAAGCAAAACACGCAGCCTCGCCATTTCTCACCGCTGCCCAACAAATGATCTGCGGCGGATTGCTTCTCTTGCTCGCCGGCGTTGTGACGGGCGAAACGCGACGCTTGCATCCAAGTTCAATGTCGATCTTATCGCTGGCATCATTTGCCTATTTAGTGATTATCGGAGCCGTGGTCGGATACACCGCTTACATTTGGCTACTACGACATTGTGATCCGGCAAAAGTCGCTACGTATGCTTATGTGAATCCAATTGTGGCAGTGCTGTTGGGCGCCGCGTTTGCTGGAGAAACTTTGAGGATGCGAACATTAGTGGCGGCTGGGCTCATCATCGGGTCTGTTGCGTTGGTCATTACTGCGCAGCAACTAAGAGAAAGAGCGGAACCACCAATTAGCGCCGCAATAGAGCCAGCCGATTAGTGACCATGAAAAGCCAAAATCCATCGGATGACCGGAAAGATCCACGACAAACGATCGAAGTGGTCAAGCGCAACTGGCGGGCGGAAGTCGAAACGGCGGAAGTGTATCGCGATCTGGCCGAGCGCGAACGGGACGAGAAACGCAAAGGCGTTCTCTTGCGCATGGCGGACGCCGAGGAGCGCCATGCGCAGCGTTGGGAGAAAAAACTGATTGACCTCGGCGCAGAGCCGCCTGTTCTAAAAGACACGCTTGGGCGCCGGCTAAATCGTTGGTGGAACAAGATCGCAGGCGCGGAGATTGCCATTCGCCGCATGGAAGCCGCCGAAGAACGGCACGAGGCGGAATTTCACGATCAAGCCGAGCGCACCTTGGCTGGCGAAGAGGATGTGCAGGAATTTTTGCGGAAGAGCGCGCTCGAGGAAAAAGCGCACGCCCGCGCGTTGAGCGCCATGGCGCCACCGGTCAGCCCCCGTACTGCACTCGACAAGATTCTAAAGCGCGAACGCTGGCACGGGCGCGGCGGCAGTTGGGTGGCCGACGCCATCTACGGAGCAAACGATGGGTTGGGCGCGGTGTTCGGAATTGTTTCAGGTGTGGCCGGCGCGACAAACAACCAGCAACATTACATTCTTATTTCCGGCCTCGCGGGGATGCTTGCTTCCACGCTCTCGATGGGCGCAGGTGCCTATCTCGCTGCAAAGAGCGAAGCGGAGGTTTACGAAGCGGAGATTTCCCGTGAGCGCGCGGAAGTGGAGGAAAATCCGGAGGAAGAAATCGAAGAGATGTCGCTCTTCTACCAATTGCAGGGATTCACGCCCGAAGAATCACAAAGAATGGCGGAGCGCCTCGCCCAGCAGCCGGAGCAGTTCGTGCAGGCGATGGCACAAAGTGAGCTCGGACTCTCCGAGCACCGTTTCCCGAATCAATGGACTGCTGCGTCCTCGGCGGGCATTTCGACTGCGATTGGTGCGTTCGTCCCAATTATCCCTTTCTTTTTCTTGGGCGGAATTCCAGCGGTGATTACTTCATTCAGCATCAGTTTGGTCGCGCACTTTCTAGTCGGCGCATTAAAATCGCTGATCACGATCCGCTCCTGGTGGGCATCGGGTCTGGAAATGACCTGGATCGGCATCATCGTGGCCGTTGTGACTTACGGGCTCGGGCTCGCATTTGGCGCGCTCGGCTAGTCGATTGCAGACTCCATCAAAAAATTGTAACCGAGCTGATATTTTGGCGGTCAAAAATCAGGAGAGGCGTACGAAGGGGTATTATGAACAAGGTAGTCGAGGCAGACTTTTTTCCTCAGACCCCTGAAACGGTCAAAGAGAGAGTGCGCATCTTAATTATCGATGACGACCATGCTTTCACCCGTTCGGCCAAGCTGGCATTGGAAAAGGCGCGAGACTATTTTGTGTGCGAAGAAAACGACGCGGCCAAAGCTCACCAAACAGCGCAGAGGTTTAAGCCTGATTTAATCCTGCTGGATATTGCGATACCGCAAACGGACGGAGGTGAAGTCGCTGCTCGAATTCAATCTGATCCAGGGTTGCGTAGGGTTCCGGTTGTCTTTCTGACGGCTCTGGTCACCAAAGCAGAGACAAAGTCCGGTTTGTGGATTGAGGGACATCCGTACCTGGCCAAGCCGATCAGCTTGGCGGAGTTGATTGAAGGCATCGAAGAAAATCTGCCCTGGCGTGCACGTTCTGTGCATCGGTAGCTGCCACAACGTGGGCGGAGCTTCGGCTTCATGCTCACATGGGGCGATTCGCGCGGCGGTTGGATTCCACATGAGAGCCATTAAAGTGCAAGCGTGACTTCATCTCTCCGCGCGTCGCTTCTTGGCCTCTGGCTGCTCATCGTGGTCATCTGCGTCGCGCTTGCGTTCTTGTTGATGTCGATCTTTCGGTTGGGGGTCGGTGCGCAGATCGGTCACGTGCAGACGCAGGTGGAAAGCGCGGCGAGCCTCACGGCGCAGCGGTTCAACGCTTACGAGGCTAGCTTTCCGCAAACCCCCAGTTCATTCGCGACCGACGAACATCGCCGCGAGCTAACGCTGATTCTTCAGCTCGTGCTCGCAGATTTTAAGGAAGTCGAAGGCGGCTTCTGGAGTGCGCCCGACGGTTTCCTAGCCTACGCATATCCCAGTTACGCTGGCGGGGGCGTGCCGAAAAAAGATGTGCCGGAAGCTGAAGCAGCGCGCATCGCCGCTGTCGCGCAGGCGGCGCTCAACAGCGGTAGCGCGCAAACGCAGTCATTTCCGAGCGAAACGGAAACGCTGATCCTGCGCGCAGAACCGGTCGGCGCAGGAGACGCGCCCACGTTCGCGCGGCGGCAGCGTATCAAAAACTGACGCTCGGCTTTGGCGTGCTGTTCATTTTCGCGCTGCTCTCAGGCGCGGCTGTGCTGTGGTTTATGCAAAGTTGGACGGCTCGCGTGCGCGCGCTCGAAAAGGCAATCGCCTCTACACCGTCTGAGGAATTGCCGCCGTTGAAACCGACCGGTGAGCGCGAGCTCGATCGCATCGTAAACGCGCTAAATCAACTCAATGCCAAGCTCAAAACGGCACGCGACGAATCGCGTGCGCTTTCTGAAAAACTGGCGCGCGCCGACCGCGCCGCCGCCTTGGGCCGGATGGCTGCGCAGATCGCGCATGAGATTCGCAACCCGATCGCGTCGATGCGACTCAAAGCTGAGAACGCACTCGTGAAGCCGCTCGAACAGCAAAGCGCGGCGTTGCGCGCAATACTCGATGGAATCAAGCGGCTCGACGATTTGCTCGAACGCCTCCTCGCGATCACGCGCCTCGGCGAGCTGCGCCGTGCGCCGGTTGCGTTGAAGCCGTGGTTGCAAGTGAGGATCGACAACGTGCGCGAGCAAGCCGCGCAAACAAATCTCGCGCTCAGCGGCGACGCGCCGGACGCCGAGTGGAATTTCGACGAAAAAAGCATGTCTCGCGCGCTCGACAATCTTTTGCTCAACGCCGTCCAACACACGCCGCACGGCGGCTGGATCAAAGCTAACATTCAGCTACACAACGAGCGCTGCCGCATCGCTATCGAAGACTCCGGTCCCGGCATCGCGCCGGAGCAGCGCGAGAAAATATTTGAGCCATTCGTGAGCACGCGCGGAAACGGCGCCGGACTCGGGCTCAGCATCGCGCGCGAAATTGTCGAAGCGCACGGCGGCACGCTGCGCTGCGTGGAAAGCACAAACGGCGCGCGTTTTGAAATCGAATTGCCATGTCTAAAATCCTGATCGTTGAAGACGACGCTGGCTTCGCATCGAGCCTCGCAGAGGCGGTGCGCGATTTTGGCTACGAGGTGACGATTGCGCCATCGGGCGAAGACGCCCTTGCGCGCTTCGATGAAATCGGGGCCGCGCTGGTTTTTCTCGATCTGCGCTTGCGCGGAATGCACGGACTTGAAGTGCTCCGCGCGCTTAAATCGCATCCCGATCGCGCATCCACGCCGGTCGTGATTCTCACCGCGTTCGCCGATAGTGCCAACACCATCGAGGCGATGAAACTCGGCGCGTTCGACCATCTGACGAAGCCGATTGGCCGCGATGACATTCGCGGCGTGCTCGCGCGTGCGCTCACTCATCCGCCAACGATCGCGGCCGGAAAGATCGATATTTCCAGCGCGGAAGAGCTTATCGGCTCGAGCCTGCCGATGCGCGAAGTGCAAAAGCTCATCGGCCTCGCCGCTTCGAGCGATGCGACCGTGCTTGTCCTCGGCGAAACGGGCACTGGAAAAGAACTCGTGGCTCGCGCCGTCCATTGTCACAGTGAGCGCGCACGGCGTCCCTTCGTCGCCGTGAACTGCGCGGCGATTCCAGCCGAATTGCTCGAGAGCGAATTGTTCGGTCATGTGCGCGGCGCATTCACCGGCGCATTACAGGCGCGCGCCGGGCGATTTCGTGAGGCCGACGGCGGCACGCTTTTTCTTGACGAGATTGGCGACATGACGTCGGCGATGCAGGCGAAAATGTTGCGCGCGTTGCAGGACCGCGCAATCACGCCGGTTGGGGGCAGCTCCGTGCAACATGTCGATGTTCGCGTGATCGCCGCGACGCGCCACGATCTTGCGGCGCTCGTACGCGAGGAAAAATTTCGCGAAGACCTCTTCTACCGGCTCAACGTCTTGCGCATTGAGCTGCCGCCGCTGCGCGAGCGCGGCTCGGACATTTTGCTTTTGGCCGAACATTTTTTGCGTCGCGCCTTGCCGGATGCGCCGAGGAAATTAAGCACCGCAGCGGCGAAATCGTTGCTTGAGCACACTTGGCCGGGCAACGTGCGCGAGTTGGAAAACTTGATGCGGAGTCTGAGCCTCACTGTCCGCGGCGTGGCGATCGATCACGGCGATTTAGATTTTGAAACCGCGCTGACCCCGGGGGACTCAATCGACGAGTTGCTTGCTCTCGATCTGCCGGCTGCGACGGCGCGATTGGAAAAAATGCTGTTGCAAAAAGCATTGCGCAAAACCGGCAACAACCGCGCCGAAGCCGCGCGGCGTCTCGGCATCCGCCGGCAATTTCTCTATACGAAACTAAAAGAGCACGGTCTGTAATTCCCGCGTGTCCGCGAAAACGGGACGCGTGCGCTACCCGGGACTGCGCTGCCACGCTTGTCCGCATTCCGGACGCGAGTTGTCTTCTTCGGGGACGTTTTCAAAAAACTCGATCAGTTTCGCGGGCTGATTTCCAGGGGTTTGCACGCCATTCGGCGCTGGCATGGAAGTTGAAATAACGATGGACATGAAAACGAAACATCTCATTCCAATCATACTCATGAGTTTTGTTGTTGGAGCGGCGATTTCGCTTGCCCAACCAGTACCGCCGACGCCCGCCACGCAGCCGGTCCCTCCGACGGAGCAAATCGCCGGCACCGTGAGCATGTATTTGCTCAATCCGCGCGGTGAAGTGGACGGCCTCCTGCTGGCCGACGGCTCACAGGTGAAATTCCCGCCGCACATGAGCGCCGATCTCACACGCTCGGTAAAGCCTAACGAGCGCATCACTGCGCAAGGCGTGCGTGAAGTGTCGCCGGTGTTCACCGCATTTACGATCACCAACTCGAGCGGGCAATCGCTGAACGAAGCGCGTCCGATGCAGCCGCCACCACCGCCCGATTTGCAGGGCGTAAATCTGAAACCGATGCAGGCGGACGAAAAAATTCGCGTCGTGCTGCATGCGCCGCGAGGCGAGATCGAGGGCGCGGTGCTGGACGACGGCATGATCGTGCGCATCGCGCCGCACGTAAGCACGCAATTCAGTGCGCTGCTGCAAACAGGCGCGACGATTTCCGCGAAAGGCTATGGCACTGAAAACGAATTCGGCCGCGCTTTTGAAGCGACCGAGGTTGGCGCTCAAGGTCAAACGCTCACGCCGATTTACGGCGCAGCGCTGATGCCGCCGCGGCCCTGATGAAAACGAAAATGATCACTGCACTGCTGCTCATCATATCAAATATTTTCATGACGCTCGCCTGGTACGGGCACTTGAAAGTCAAACAGGCGCCGCTCTGGATCGCGATCGCGGCGAGCTGGGGGCTCGCATTCTTCGAATATCTCTTCCAGGTGCCGGCCAATCGCATCGGCTCGGCACGCTTCGATCTCGTGCAGCTCAAGGTCATGCAAGAATGCATTACCATCATCGTGTTCGTGGCGATCGCCTGGGCGCTATTCCGGCAAATGCCGCGCTGGAACAATATCGTGTCGTTCCTGCTCATTATCGCGGCCGTTTACTTCACGTTCAATTTCAACAAGTGAAAACGGCGGCGAGCAAGCAAACGTTGCGTGCACTTGACGCCGTCAATTTTCTGATGGCTGACGTGCACACTGGCGTCGGTCCCTTTCTTGCGATTTATCTGGCCGCATCGCGGCATTGGAATCCGCGCGCCATCGGTGTGGCGCTCTCTGCGGGCGGCATCGCAGGATTGATCGCGCAAACGCCGGTGGGGGCATTCGTCGATCGACTGCGACAAAAACGCGTAGCGCTCGCCGTCGGCACGGCGTTGCTTGGAATTGGCGCCCTGGCCGTGATTTATTCCCAAAGCTTCGCTGACATGGTCGGCGCGCAGATCGTAATGGGCGTCGTTGGAACGTTTTTCCCGCCGGCGATGGCAGGGATGACCTTGGGAATTGTCGGCCGCGCCGGCCTCGATTGGCGCATCGGGCGCAACGAAACATTTAATCACGCGGGCAATGTTTTCGGCGCAGTCGCGGCTGGGTTGCTCGGTTACATTTTTGCGCGCGAATCGATCTTCTATTTCACCGCTGCGAACTGCGTGATTACGATTGTCGCGATCTTTTTCATCCGCGCGGACGAAATCGATTTCGCATGGGCCCGGGGCTGCGAGAAAGGCGAAGTGGCAAACGAGCAAAACGTCTCCGGATTTCGCGAAGTCCTGATCAATCGCTCATTGTCGATCTTTATCCTCTCGGTAGTGCTCTTTCATTTCGCGAATGCGGCGATGTTGCCGTTGGTTGGTCAGGAACTTTCGGTCGGACATCCGCGCGCAGCTTCCCTCTGCATGGCAGTGTGCATCGTCGGCGCACAACTAGTGATGGTGCCGGTCGCGTTGATGGCGGGGCGGCTCGCGCCAGAATGGGGACGTCGCGCCGTCTTTTTGATCGGGTTCGCGGCGCTGCCCATTCGGGGCGTCCTCTACACGCTGAGCGGTAATCCGATTTATCTGACCGGAGTGCAATTGCTCGACGGAATTGGGGCGGGAATTTTCGGCGTCATGAGCGTACTCATTATTTCGGATCTCACTCGCGGCACAGGGCGATTCAATTTCGTGCAGGGCTTGGTTGCGACCGCTACTGGTCTTGGCGCATCGCTGTCCAATAGCGTTGCCGGTTTCATCGTACAACGTGCCGGCTACAACGTCGCGTTCCTCGCGCTGGCTGGAATCGCTTCCATCGCGCTCGCGATTTTCGCGACCGCGATGCCGGAGACAAAACGCCGGCGCCACTACGCCGTCAGCGACTTCGCAAGATTGCGCGCTTTATCGCCATCGTCGGCGGCCTGATCGTTTCGCAGATCCTCACGCTTTATACCACTCCGGTGATCTATCTCGCGCTCGATCAACTGCGTCAGCGCAAAAGGAAGCGGCCTTCGGACATTCTTGATCTTCGGCCGATTAGCTGGCCACCGATATCCGAATTGCCCGCGCGGCAAAGTGTTCTCTGAAGTATAAGAGATCTGAGCTGCGTGATTGACAGTGAGTCGAATTCGCGATTGAGAGTTAAGCGGTGACTCGGATTCTTCTTGCGGATGATCAGCGCGACGTGCTGGAAGCGCTGCGCATCTTACTCAAAGGCGAGGGTTATCAAACGGAAGCGGTCACTTCGCTCGCCGCGGTGTTTAATGCGCTGGAAAAGAAAGATTACGCGCTCTTGGTAATGGATCTTAATTACACGCGCGATACGACGTCGGGACAGGAAGGTTTGACAGCCATTCCCAAAATTCAAGAGATCGACAGCACGTTGCCGATTGTCGTGATGACAGCCTGGGCATCAATCGATCTGGCGGTGGAAGCAATGAAACGCGGTGCGCGGGATTTTGTGACGAAGCCGTGGGATAACGAGCGGCTTCTGACAATTGTGCGCACACAGATTGAGCTGGCGACGGCCCTCCGCCGCGGCCGCAAACTCGAAGCCGAAAATCAGTTGCTACGTGGCAGCATGCCGAATCTGATTGCCGAATCGCCCGCGATGAGGCCGGTGATGGAAATGATTTCACGCGTCGGGCCGTCTGACGCGAACGTGCTGATCACAGGAGAAAACGGAACAGGCAAAGGCTTGATCGCACAAGCGCTTCACACGCTCTCGCCACGCGCATCGCGAACGATGATTACAGTCAACATGGGCGGCTTGTCGGAAACCCTTTTTGAGAGCGAATTGTTTGGACATGTAAAAGGCGCGTTCACTGATGCAAAGACAGATCGCGCAGGACGATTTGAACTTGCGGATGAGGGAACGCTTTTTATGGACGAGATCGCAAATATTCCGCTTGCCCAACAGGCAAAGCTTCTGCGCGTCATCGAGACCGGCAATTTTGAACGTGTTGGATCGTCGAAGACAATGCACGCAAATGTGCGCATCATTTCCGCCACAAACGCAAATCTGCAGGACGAAATCGTGGCCGGGCGTTTCCGGCAGGATCTCCTCTTTCGACTGAATACAATTCAAATCTCATTACCCGCGTTGCGTGAGCGACGGGAGGATATTATGCCGCTGGCGAATAGCTTTCTGCGACAACACGCGCAACGATATCGGAAACAGGTTAGCGTTTTCGATGAAGCCGCGCGGGAGCGCTTATTGCAACATCGGTTTCCTGGAAATGTTCGCGAGCTCGATCACGTCGTCGAACGGGCCGTGCTCATGGCGCAGGATCGACAGATAAGAGCGGCCGATCTTGGCCTGGCGTTTGCCGGGGCTGAGTCTCGCAGTCTTGAGGAGATGAGTCTCGAAGAAGTAGAAGCATTTCTAATTAAGAAGGCGCTGGCGCGGAACGACGGCAATGCGCGCAAAGCAGCGGAAGCTCTGGGCTTGAGCAGAAGCGCATTTTACCGGCGGTTACAGCAATATGGATTATGAACTGTAGAGGCAGCCGTGTCGGCTGCGAATTTTTCGATTTTGCAGGCGGCACGCCTGCCGCTACAGCGCGCAAATGAATCGGGTACCGAAAAGTCGCTACCGGCTGTCCCACGAAAGCAAACTAACCTGGCTGACGCTTGGCGCGGCTGCTCCCGCGATTGTTGTTGCGCTCGCCCTTCTTTGGTTCGGCGATTACAGCGCGAAAGTGCAGTGGACGCTAACGATCCTGATCGTTGCATGCTTCATTGGATTCATCTCCAGCGCGCGCGAGCACATCGTTCATCCGTTGCAAACAATGTCCAATCTGCTCGCCGCATTACGCGAAGGTGATTACTCAATCCGGGCGCGGGGCGCCGGTGGCGACAATGCACTGGGGGAGGTTCTGCTGGAAATCAACTCGCTTGGCGAAACGTTGCGTCGGCAACGCCTCGGCGCCTTTGAAGCGACGGCGCTTTTGCGCACGATCATGGGGGAAATCGATGTCGCGGTTTTCACTTTCGATCCAGAACGGCGTTTGCGTCTCGTCAATCGCGCCGGCGAAGCGTTGCTCGGTCAGCCAATGGACAAATTACTTGGCAAAACGGCAAAGGAACTTGGGCTCGAACCCTGTTACGATGCCGACCAGGATGAACCGCTTACGCTCAGCTTTCCTGGGGGTTCCGGTCGATGGGGCATTCGTCGCAGCACGTTTCGTGAACAGGGTTTACCGCACGACTTGCTCGTGCTGACGGATCTCAGTCGCACGCTGCGCGAAGAAGAACGCCGCGCCTGGCAGCGATTGGTGCGCGTGCTCGGTCACGAAATGAATAACTCACTTGCGCCCATCAAGTCGCTTGCCGCCAGTCTCGAATCATTGCTACGCCGCGATCCGCCTCCAGCAGATTGGAAGGACGATGCGCGTACTGGCTTGAGTTCTATTGCATCCCGCGCCGATTCGCTCAGTCGCTTTCTACAGGCTTACACGCGCCTGACAAAGCTTCCGCCGCCTCAAAAACAAGATGTCGATCTTGCTGAACTTGTGCAGCGTGTCGTGGATTTGGAACCAAGGTTGAACGTCAAGGTCATGGCCGGCCCGAAGAGAAAGATTCATGTCGACGCGGCACAGCTCGAACAGTTGTTGATTAACTTGGTGCGCAATGCTGTTGATGCTGCGCTTGAGACACACGGAAACGTCGCAATCGGCTGGCGAGAGAAAGAAGATTCGGTTGAGATTTTTGTTCAGGACGAAGGACCCGGAATCATGAACACGGCGAATTTGTTCGTGCCATTTTTCACCACAAAGCCCGAGGGCTCTGGGATTGGTCTGCCGCTGAGCCGTCAAATTGCGGAAGCGCACGGAGGTTCGTTGGTGGTAATGAACCGACGCGGCGGCAAAGGCGCAGAAGCATTGCTGCAACTTCCATTCTGAGGTGAGTTCTGCGAAGCGCGTCCCGAAATCGGGACGCCGAAATCCCAGAATCGGAGTAATCGGACTTCCGCCGTTTTTCGGCCACCAAACGTAAGTGCCTGATCGGGCACGCGATGTGATTTCTTTGCCGCTGTTGGCACGAACATTGCAATAGCTGTTGCTGATCAGAAAAACTTTTGAATCCAACAACCCACCGAACGCATCCTAAAGAAATATGAAACCAACGGCCTTTATAGTTCGCAATCACACGAGGTTCCCCCTTACCGACTGCAATTACCATCCGGTCACCCTTAGTGGTTATCGTAGCCACTGCGCAAAACCGCTGACGCCATCCTTCCGCAATATCAGTCATCAATACTTTCAAAGGGAAGCGCGGCACGATTTCGTCGGCGAAGCGATTTTGTTCGCAATGCTAGTGATCACCGCGGCCATACCATTGGTGAGTGCAGCATATGCCGTTGCCGAACTTTGCCGGGCCTTCGGTCAGCCGTGATTCAACTGTGACTCCTCAGCGAAAGTTAAAAGAAGAGACAATCGTGCGGCCGGCTGGATTCACACCGACTCTCTCGTCGATGGATGTGCCGCGCGCGGGGGTTGCAGCAAAGAAGCGCAAGCGCCGCGTCATTATCATTGCTGCGTCTGCCCTTGGATTGATTCTGGCGACGATTGCCATCTCACGGTTGAAACCAGCAGTGCCGAGTGTGGATCGCTCCACGGTTTGGATCGACACAGTTAAACGCGGACCGATGGTGCGACAGGTGCGCGGTCTTGGGACGCTCGTTCCTGAAGACATTCGCTGGATTTCGGTAAACGCGGAAGGTCGCGTGGAAAAAATAATTATTTGGCCCGGTACGCACGTTGAACCGGACTCTGTCATTTTGGAATTGAGCAGTCCCGAGCTGGAGCAAGCCGCTCACGACGCCGAGCTGCAAGCGACAGCCGCAGAGGCGGAATTAACTACCTTGAGGGCGACCCTACAGCGCGAGCTTCTCGATCAGGAGGCAACTACCGCGAAAGCAAAGTCTGATTACCAACAGGCGAAAATGGAACGCGAAACCAACGATCAGTTAGCCAAGAACGGCTTGATCGCCGAACTCCAATACAAGACCTCAAAAGTGAAAGAGGCGGAATTGGCGAACCGGAATGAGATCGAAGAGAAACGTCTCAATTTTGCGCATGACTCCATTGATCCGCAGCTGGCGTCCAAACAGGCGGCAGTCGATCAAGCCAAGCAGCTTGCCAAGTTAAAAGCGGATCAAGTCGAAGCGTTGCACGTGCGCGCTGGAATGTCTGGCGTCCTGCAACAATTACCCGTTCAGATCGGACAGCGCGTGAAGGTCGGTGACAACTTGGCGCGCGTCGCAGACCCGACGAAGTTGAAAGCCCAAGTCAAAATCGCGGAGACGCAGGCGAAAGATATTCAGATTAAGCAACAAGCGGTGATCGATACACGGAACGGCACGGTGAAAGGCCACGTCACGCGCGTCGATCCGGCAGTCGAACAGGGAACTGTCACTGTCGATGTTACGGTCGATGAGGCGCTGCCCAAAGGCGCGCGGCCGGACCTCAGCGTCGATGGAACAATCGAGCTCGAGCGTCTCGACAATGTGGTTTATGTCGGCCGTCCAGCGTTTGGCCAGGAGAACAATACCGTAGGAATGTTCAAACTCCTCAACGGCACCTCGGAGGCTCTCCGGACGCCGGTGAAACTCGGCAAAAGCTCGGTCAACACGATTGAGATTTTAAACGGCCTTCAACCCGGGGATCAGGTGATTCTCTCCGACACCAGCGCGTGGGACGCGCACGAACGCATTCGCCTTAACTAGAACAGAACCAATATCAATGAATTCAACATCAACTGCTACTGAATCAATGCAACCTCCTATGACAAACGGCTCAAGTCCTTTGATACGATTGAGTGGGGTAACGAAAGTCTTTCTCACCGATGAAGTGGAAACGCATGCGCTCTCCGGGATTCACCTGGACATTCGTGTCGGCGAGTATGTTTCAATTGCGGGACCGTCAGGTTGCGGCAAGACGACGCTGCTATCGATTCTCGGCCTGCTCGATACTCCTTCGGAAGGCAGCTATTCCCTGAAAGAAAACGAAGTCGCCAATCTTTCCTTTGCGGATCGTGCGCGGATTCGCAATCGCGAAATCGGTTTCATCTTCCAAAGTTTCAATTTGATCGGCGATCTCACAGTATTTGAGAACGTGGAGTTGCCGCTGACCTACCGCGGAATGGGCGCGGGTGAACGCAAATCGTTTGTCACCGAAGCACTCGAACGCGTCGGCATGGCACATCGGGCAAAACATTTACCGAGCCAGCTGTCAGGTGGCCAACAGCAGCGCGTCGCAGTCGCGCGCGCGCTTGCTGGCAGGCCGGCTATTTTGCTGGCAGACGAGCCAACCGGAAATCTCGATTCACGCAATGGCGAGGCGGTTATGGAACTCTTGAAAGAATTGCACGCCGTCGGCGCGACTATCTGCATGGTTACGCATGACGAGCGTTTCGCGCAGCACGCCGATCGCACAGTGCATTTATTTGATGGCCGAGTGGTTGAAGACAGGATCGCGGCCTAAGGAAGTGGTAAATGCAAACGCTTTTGCAAGATCTTCGCTTCGGCTTCCGAATGCTTCGGCGCAGTCCCGGCTTTACCGTTCTCGCATTGCTTTGCCTCACACTCGGGATCGGTTCGAATGCGGCCGTGTTCAGTTGGATCGAAGGAATTCTGATACGGCCCTATCCACTGGTGTCACACCAGGACCGGATGTTTGCGCTTGTGGGCACGACACGCGGGGTGGAAGGGCATAACGGGCTTTCCTATCCTGACTTTGTCGATTTCGAAAAAAACGCGACGCTGTTTGAATCGTTCATTGTCGATAAAATCACGGGGACGTCTTTGAGCGTTGGCGATCGGGCCGAAATCGCATCGGTGGGAATTGTTACGGCGAATTATTTCGACGCACTCGGCGTGCGGCCAATTCTAGGCCGCGGATTCAGATCCGAAGAAGGAACCGGACGCAATGCGCATCCGGTGGTCGTGATCAGTTATCGAACCTGGAGAGATCGTTACAAGTCCGACCCGGAGATTATCGGCAAGACGCAATATCTCAATGGCGTGCAGCACACGATCGTTGGCGTCGCACCGGAAAAGTTTCACGGCACCTTTATCGGTTACTCGTTCAGCTTTTGGGTGCCGACGTCGATGCAGGAGACATTCGACTCGACCGGTTACAAATTGGAAAACCGTGGGGCGCGTTGGATCGAAGGCTACGCATTTCTCAAACCTGGCGTTATGCGTCAGCAGGCGCAGGCCGAGCTGAACTCGATCGCGCAACGGTTGGAAAACGATTTTCCTGATACGAATCGCGGCCACGAAGTCCAGCTCTTCCCGTTGTGGAAAACGCCGTTCAATGGCGCTGGAAATATGTCGCCGACGCTCGCGATCACGATGGCGGTCGTGTTTTTGGTGTTGCTCATCGCGTGCGCGAACGTGAGCAATCTTTTGCTCGCGCGGTCTTTGCTCCGCCGCCACGAGATGACGATGCGACTCGCCCTTGGCGCCGGTCGACGCCGTCTGGTGAAGCAACTTTTGACCGAAGGATTGTTGCTTTCGCTGATCGCAGCCGCCGGCGGAATTGCGGTGGCGTGTTGGTGTCGCAACGCACTCGTGTTCGCATTCCCTTCACCCGCGGCAGGGATCGTAATCGACTATCCGGGTCAAATCGATTGGCGAGTGCTCGCGGTCAGCGCCGGAATTTGTATCGGGTCGACTTTGTTATTTGCGCTCGTGCCCGCGATTCACGCCAGCCACGTCGATCTTTCCAGCGCTCTGAAAACCGAAGGCGGCGGTGTCCTTAGCGGAAGCAGTCGCTCGCGATTACGTTCTGCGCTCGTGCTCGTGCAAGTATCACTCAGCTTCGTATTACTCGCCGGCACCGGGTTGCTTTTGCAAAGCTTGAACAAAATGCGAAACGCCAGTCCCGGTTTCTCGACAGATGTGATCGTTTCGGGAGTAGATTTGTTTCCGGGGGGCTACAATCTCGAGCGTGCCAAGATTTTTCACACCCAATTGTTAGATCGGGTTCGGACACTGCCCGGCATTGAATCGGCCGCGCTTACTCGCGTGTACCCGTTCAGTTATACCGACTTTTCTTCCGCGCCAATTGAGGTCGACGGGTACCAACCGCCGCCTAATGAACAACCGACTGTGGAGTACTACGAAGTCACGGAGGATTACTTCACAACGCTTGGAATTCCAATTGTTTCCGGCCGCGCATTTATTCGCACGGACGATGAGGACGCGCCGCCGGTAGCGATTATCAACGAAACGATGGCTGCGAAATATTGGCTGGGGAAGAATGCGCTCGGTCAGCGACTTAAGGTCAGAGATCGTTGGTTGCAGATCATTGGGATCGCGAAAAATGCGAATTACCGCACGAAAATTGAGGCGCCAACGCCGTTCCTTTACGTGCCACTGCGACAAAATTTTGTTGGTGTGCGAAACAGTTTGCTAATCCGCACGCGGGAAACGCCCGGTGCGATCATGAATTCGCTCGCGCGCGAGGTTCACGCGCTTGATCCGACCCTTGCGCCGGGAGTCGCTTACCGGTTGCAGGAGCAGGTCGACCGAATGAGTTATAGTCAGCGGCTAGCGGTTACGCTCGTCGCACTTTTTGGGGGGATGGCGCTGTTCCTAGCCGCTATTGGATTGTATGCGGTAATGTCCTATTCGGTTTCGCAGGGAACGAGAGAGCTTGGTTTACGAATGGCACTCGGCGCCGGCACACGCGATCTGTTGCGACTCGTTGCTTTGCGCGGCCTGCGGCTAACGACGGCCGGAATCGTCATCGGCGCAATCGCTGCGGTATTGCTGACACGTTTGATGGGCAATTTGCTTTACCAGGTCAGTCCACGCGATCCCGTGGCGTTTGGATCGGCAGTCGTTGTGATCACGATGGTATCCTTTGCTGCGTGTTTTTTGCCTGCCTGGCGCGCGACACGCATTGATCCAGTCCGGGCCTTACATGACCAGTGATGAATTTGCTGAACGCATTCGTATCGAGTCGCTGCCTAAAAACAGGATCGACATTTTATGTTTGAAGAACTCTGGCAAGATGTCCGCTACGGCGCACGGATTTTGCTGAAGTCTCCTACTTACACCGGCATCGCTGTAGCAGCGCTCGCCCTAAGCATCGGCGCGAACACCGCGGTTTTTAGTGCGGTCAATACGCTGTTACTGCGCCCGTTGCCGTTGAAAAATTTGGACCAGCTAGTTCTCAGCCAGGCGCTGCGCGAAGGCTTTGATCCGTACGAATCATCTTTGCTCGAATTGCAAGCTTATCAGGAACGAAGTCATTCCTTCGAAAGCATCGGCGCTGCGAGGCAGCGCTCATTTAATTTGATCGGACGCGGTGAACCTGAGCGCATTCGCGGCGCCTCCATCATGGCCGATTACTTGACCACACTCGGCGTGAAACCGGTGCTCGGCCGCAGTTTCACCGCCGAGGACGACCGGCCAGGCGGCGCGGCAGTCGCCTTGATTAGTCACAGTTTGTGGCAAAAACATTTTGGCGGAAAAGCGGACATTATTGGTGAAACGCTGAACCTCGAAGCTCGTACCTACACTATCATCGGCGTCATGCCGCCAGGATTTGATGTGCCCGCGGCGGCCGCGATCTGGGTACCGATGCAAATCAACATCGCTAGCCTGCCGCTGACGCAGCGCGCTGTCCCCAGCTGCGAAGTCGTAGCCAGGCTTCGTCTTGGAATCAGCCTCAAACAGGCAGATGCAGAAGCAAAATCCATCGCGCGCCAATTAGAGCAGGAATTCCCGCAGTTCCGCCGCGGCTGGACAGTTAAATTGCTTTGGCTGCGGCAGGCGTTGCTTGGTGATTATGCGGGACGAGTAAACAAAGCGCTTGTCGCGCTAACGGGCGGAGTCGCCTTCCTCTTGCTAATCTGCTGGGCGAACGTCGCGAACCTTCAGCTCGCGCGTGGCATTGCGCGTACGCGCGAGCTGGCATTGCGGCGCGCTCTTGGCGCGAGTCGATCGCGTTTGGTGCGACAACTTCTCACCGAGAGCATGTTGCTCGCATTGCTCGGCGGCGCGGGCGGTTTGTTGCTTGCCCATTGGATCCTTCCGCTGCTTACAGTGATCAATCCAGTGCAGGGTGTTTCGCTCGCCGGATTCTTTCACGAATTCACGATCGACAATCGCGTTTTGATTTTCGCGTTCTGCGTCACACTCGCCACTGGAGTGATCTTCGGATTGGTCCCGGCCTTGAAAGGCACCGGTGAACGTGAAGTGATGCCGTTGCTCAGACAAGGCGACCAACGCAGCGCGAGCGCGCCCGGCCACGGTTGGCTCAACATCCTGATCGTCGCGGAAATCGCCGTGGCGATGACGTTGTTAGTCGGCGGCGGATTGATCGTTCGCAGTTTCAATCGCTTGCAGCGTGTCGATCTCGGATTCAGACCGGATCATCTGCTCACGTTGAAAATGGTTTTGCCGGAATCGAAATATTCCGAGCATCGGCAGCGGGTTGCATTTGTTAATCAGGTTCTTGAGCGGCTAAAAAATCTGCCTGGCGTGGTGTCCGCTGGCACCACAACAAACATTCCACTCGAGCGCGAGATTGCTTACGACGCCAGGTTCAGTGTCGAAGGCCGGTCGCCGCGTAACCCAAACGATATTCCAATTACATCACACCGTCTGGTCAGCCCGGATTATTTGAAAACGCTCGGTGTGACTCTGCTAAAGGGTAGATTGATCGAGGAGACTGATCGCGCAGGCCAGCCGCCGGTCGTAGTGATCAGCGAACAATTAGCGCGTGAGGCGTGGCCGGGAGAAGATCCGCTCGGCAAACGAATTAAGCGAGTCCGGCCTGGTCAGGATTTTCCATGGATGACGGTAATTGGCGTTATCAGGGACGTGAAAGAAGATTTGTTCAATTATCGGGTCAACCGTCCGGTGTGGTACGTGTCCTACGCGCAGCTCGAAAACAATTTTCCCGTTAACCTTGTTGTGCGAACGAGTGATGATCCTGCGAGTGTAACAACCGCGATACGCGAAGCGACTCGTGCTGTCGATCCCGATCAGCCGATTTCGGATGTGATGACAATGAACCAAAATCTCGCCCGCGTTCTGGTGACCGAACGGTTCAGTGCAATTTTGATGAGCGTGCTGGCTGCGGCTGGTCTGCTGCTCGCTGCGCTCGGACTTTACGGCGTAATGGCGTATTCGGTCTCGCAACGAACAACCGAGATTGGAGTTCGCGTGGCACTAGGCGCACAGCCTATCCACGTGCTGCGACTCATCCTCGGCCAGGGCGCAAAACTAACATTGTTAGGTATTGCGATTGGTTTGACTGCCGCGTGGGGCCTTACGCGGTTGCTGGCGAGTTTGCTCTTCGAGGTGAACGCAACCGATCCGGCGACCTTTGTTTCGATTTCGCTGTTGCTTGTGTCAATAGCCTTGGTGGCCTGTTTCCTGCCCGCGCGCCGGGCACTGGCTGTCGATCCAATGGTCGCGCTGCGTTACGAATGAAAGCCCCGATATGATTAAGCTTCAACACATCGAACGCTGCTATCCTTTGGCGAAGGAAAAGTTCTTTTACGTTCTGCGCGAGATCAATCTGGAGGTTCAGGAAGGCGACTTCGTCTCGATCATGGGTCCGTCCGGCGCAGGCAAATCGACGTTGCTGCACATTCTGGGAATGCACGATCACGGCTGGACCGGTGAATACTTTCTCGACGGAACTGCAACGCATCATTTGAAACCAAAAGAGCGAGCGACATTGCGCAACAAGCAGATCGGTTTCGTTTTTCAGCAGTATCATTTGCTCGATGATCTCACGGTTTACGAGAACCTCGATATACCGCTGTCGTATCGCCGGTACAGGACAAGCGAGCGCGCCGCACTCGTAGCCGACATGCTCGACCGTTTCCAAATCGTCGGCAAAAAAGATTTATATCCGCATCAGCTTTCCGGCGGACAACAACAGCTGGTCGGCGTCGCGCGGGCGATCATCGCTGGACCGAAACTTCTGCTCGCAGATGAACCGACCGGAAACCTGCACTCTAGTCAGGGCGAGGAGATCATGGAGCTGTTTCGCAAGTTAAATAACGAAGGCATGACCATCGTGCAGGTCACGCACTCGGAAAGAAACGCATCTTACGGCAAACGCGTTGTACAGCTGCGCGACGGCTGGATCGTGAAAGGAGACCAATGATCGCTGATCTAAAGTTTGCTCTACGCCAACTTCGCAAATCGCCCGGATTTACTTTTCTCGCTGTAATCACGCTCGCGCTCGCGATTGGGCTGAACACTGCCATCTTCAGTTTGATCAACGATCTGTTTTTGCGCGGCCTTCCGTTCAAACAGCCGGAGCGCGTCGTGCACATGTATTCGAATGCGCGGGAGCGCAATTTGCTGGAACTCGCGGTCTCGGTGCCGCGCTTTCAACATTTCCGCGCGGCCCAAAAGATTTTCGACGGGTTCGCCGGCGAAAACATCATTCCGTTCACTTTGACCGGAGTGGGCGATGCCGTTCAGCTTTTCGGCGGCAAAGTGACGTCGAACTACTTCGAGGTCCTCGGCGTGCAGCCGATCCGCGGCCGCAATTTTTTGCCGGAGGAAGAGGAGACCGCCGACGTGGCGATGGTGACTGAAAATTTTTGGCAGAAACGCATGGGGGGAGACGCTAATGTGATCGGCCGCAGCATCACGCTCGACGGCGTCCCGCACACGATCGTGGGGGTATTGCCCAACCTGCCGTTCTCCTGGATCGGACCGAATGCCGAGGTTTGGACGACGAAGCCGTACGTGGTTCCCGGGATTTCCTATGAACGCGTGATGCGCGGGAGCGGTTTTCTGCGCGTGATCGGGCGCTTGAAACCGGGGATGACAATCGAACAGGCGCGGGCCGCGTTGCCGCCGCTCGAGAAAAGTTACCGCGCGCAGTATCCGGACAAGATCGACAGCTCATCGACCATGACTCTTAAAACGCTCCCCGAAGATGTCGTCGGAAATCTGCGGCCTGCGTTCGCCACGTTAGTCGCGGCAGTGGCGTTCGTATTGCTGATTGCATGCAGCAACGTTGCTAATCTCTTGCTGGTGCGCTTCACCGGCCGGCGGCGCGAGATCGCGTTGCGCATGGCGTTGGGCGCATCGCGCGCGAGCGTGTTGCGACTCTTTATTTTCGAAAGTTTGCTCGTGAGCATTCTCGCAGCAGTAGTTGGCACCGGGCTGGCCTGGCAGTTAGTGCCGCTCGTGCCGAAAATGGCGGCGAATTTTCTTCCGTTCGACCCCGAGACTGCTATCGGTCTTTCGCTTCCCGTGCTCGAGTTCACGGTTGTATTGTCGATCTTAACAGGCGTGGCCATGGGAATTTATCCGGCCCTGGAAAGTTCGCGGGCCGATTTGGTTGACGGATTGAAAGAAGGCGGGCGCGGATCGAGTGGGAGCATCAAGCAGCACCGGTTCTGCAAAATTTTGGTCGGCGCGCAAGTCGCACTGTCGGTCACACTGCTAGCGGGCGCGGCGTTACTCATTACGAGCTTCGTGAAGTTGAGCCGGCAGAACATTGGGTTCCGTCCCGAAAATATGTGGATCGGCCTGGTCACGTTGCCACAAGCGCCATATCCCGATGTCGCCGCCCGCCAGCGTTTCGTGGAAAAAACTCTCGCGGCGTTGCAGCGGATTCCAAGTATCCAAAGCGCCACGATCAGCGCCGATATTCCGTTGATCGCCGCCGCCGCCAGTAACGCGCTTTACACCCGGCCGGACGGAGAAATTTTGCCGCTGGATAAGCGTGCCGCAGCCCCCAGCCACAATATCGCTCCGGATTATTTCAAGACCTGGGGCATTCCTATTTTGGCGGGACGCGATTTCGATCAGCATGACGTAGCCGATCATCAGAACGTGATGCTGATCAGTCAGGCCGGTGCGCGCAAAGTTTTCGGCAACGAAAATCCGATCGGCAAGACACTTCTGGTCTCGAGTGCGAGCACGCCCGTGGAAATCATCGGCGTCGTGGGCGACGTGCGGACGCGGACCATCGCGAAACCTGACGAGGTGGAAATCTACCGCCCCTGGGCCCAGGAGAATTTTCAATTCGCGGTGATCGCGGTGCGAAGCACTTTACGAGAGGATGCGGTGACTAGGGTGGTGCAATCTGCGCTGAGCACCGTCGATCCCGGGTTGGCCATCGCCATTCCCCAATCGATGGAGAAAATTGTTGCGCAAGCGCTCGGCCAGACGCGGCTGATGATGTGGTTGCTCGGCATTTTCGCCGGCGCGGCGTTGCTGCTGGCAACAGTTGGAATTTATGGTGCGGTGGCTTACACGGTCGAGCAACGCACCGGAGAAATCGGCGTGCGAATGGCGCTCGGAGCCCAAACGATGGATGTTTTGCGACTCGTCGTGAAACAGGGAATGCGCCCGGTGATTTTCGGATTGGCGGTGGGATTGGCGGCAGCGCTGGCGCTCGGCCGCTTGATCGCCGCGCAACTTTATCAAACGTCAGCGTATAATCCGCTGCTACTCGCGATGACGATGTCGATCCTCGGATCGGCCGCGCTGCTGGCCTGCATATTTCCGGCGCGTCGGGCGTCGCAAGTCGATCCGATCGTTGCGCTTCGTTATGAATAATCCAGGAGTTCTGATCTATGATCGCTGATCTGCGTTTTGCCGTCCGGATGCTCATTAAGTATCCGGCTTTTTCCATTGTTGCATTCCTGGCCTTGGTTCTTGGAATTGGCGCGAACACGACCGTTTTCGGCATCATCAACGCATTGCTGCTACGACCATTGCCGGTCGGCCACTCAGAAGGAGTCGTAAAAGTTTTTACGACCGATAACCACATTCCGGGAAAACTATCGATGTCCTATCTGAACTTCCAGGATTACGCCAAACAGAACACGGCGTTCAGTTCCATGGCGGCATACACGTTTGCGGGAATGGGAATGACCCGTGGCACCGATACGTTGAACGTGGTCGGCCTGCTCGTTAGCGGAAATTATTTCGACCTGCTTCAGGTGAAACCGCACCTCGGCCGCACATTCTTGCCGGAAGAAGATGCAACGCCTAACGGCCACCCCGTCGTCGTCCTGGGCTACAGCTTTTGGAAAAAACTTGGAGCCGATCCGGCGATTGTCGGCAGTCCAATTACATTAAACGGACATTCTTTCACCGTCCTCGGGGTAGTGCCGGCTGCTTTTACTGGCGTCGACGTCGGTTTCTCTCCGGATCTTTGGGTGCCGATCTCAATGCACCAATGGGTACGGCCAGGGGCGGACTTTTGGTTCGAGTCACGCCGAGCGCTGTTGCTGAACATTATTGCGCGGCTGAAGCCCGGGGTGACGATGTCCGAGGCTCAGGCGCAAATGCGCACGATCGCGAAACAGCTCGAACAGGCTTATCCCGACGTAAATAAAGAGCGCTCGATTGCGCTGATGTCCCTTGAGGCAGCCAAGTCCCAAGGGCTAGCCGGGCCGACTAATGAAAATCTCGCTCGCGACGTGTCGCTTCTTTTACTGGTTGCGTCAGCGAGCATTCTGCTGATTGCGTGTGCAAACGTCGCCAACTTATTGCTCGCGCGATCCACTGCTCGTCAGCGTGAAATGGCAGTTCGTTTGGCGCTGGGAGCGGGCCGCGGACGAATCGTGCGACAATTGTTGACCGAAAGCATCCTGCTCGGCGTGATTGGCGGTGCCGGTGGCGTTATTCTTGCCTATTGCCTCGGTGATGTCCTGATCGCTCTGCTTCCGCCGACTCCATTTCCAATTACCTTGAATCCGCAGCCGGACTGGCGAGTCCTCATTTTTTCGTTCGTTGTCGCCGTTTTGAGTGGCGTCATATTTGGACTGGCGCCCGCCCTGCAAATGGCGCGCTGGAATCTCAATCAGGGATTACGCGAACGCGCTTCCACCGGAGGCGGGGCAGTCACCCGACTTAATCTGCGCAGTTTGCTGGTGGTTGCACAGATCGCCGTCTCTCTCCTTCTTCTGATCGGATCCGGGTTGTTTCTGAAGTCGTTTTACGAAGCCCAGGCAATCAATCCGGGGTTTCGGACCGACAATCTCGACCTTGTTACGATCAATCCAGTGCTTGCCCGCTACGATACCGATCGCGCTCTTCAGGTCGTGCGCGCGATCCTCGATCAAATCAGACACGATCCACGTGTTGCTGGGGCCGATGTAAATAATTGGGTCCCGCTTCAGGGCGGCGAAGCACGAACGATCGTGATCGACGGCCGCGATCCCAACGACGAACACAATCGGCGGTTCGCAAATTATAGCCCGATCACTCCTGGTTACTTTCAAACCATGGGCATCCAGCTTTTGCGCGGCCGTAACTTTACACAGCAGGATGCGGAGAAAAACGCCGCGCCCGTTGCAATCATCGACGAAACCATGGCCAAGCAGTTTTGGCCGAACGAAGATGCTTTGGGGCGCCGATTCAGATTCATGATCGACAAGGCACCGATCGAAGTAATTGGAATCGCACGCGACTCCAAGGCGACTACGCTCGGTGAAGTCCCGGTTCCGATGGTTTACTGGCCGCTAAAGGAAATTACTGACGCCGGAATTACCCTTTTTGTTCACACGACCGGCGCACCGGGTGTGATGCTTAGCCAGATTCGGCAGATTGTTCGCGATGTGGATGTGCATATTCCAATCACTTATGAGAAGACAATTCGCGACCACATGGCGATTGCGCTCTGGCCGTCATGGATGGGTGCAATGTTGCTGGGGAGTCTTGGCTTGCTCGCGTTCATCCTGGCATCAATGGGAGTCTATGGAGTGATGGCCTATTCGGTCAGTCAACGAACACGCGAATTAGGAATTCGGATGGCGCTCGGCGCACAAACGAGTCAGGTGATCCAACTCGTGTTGCGCCAGGGCATGTTCCTCGCCGCGATTGGCCTGGTTTTTGGTTTGTTTGCCGCCTTCGGATCGACTCGTCTCGCTGGATCCCTGCTTTATGGAGTAAATCCGAGTGATCCGGTAATTTTTATCGGCGTGACTTCACTGCTCGCGTTTGCCGCGTTTGCGGCCTGCTATTTCCCGGCGCGCCGCGCGTTGAAAATCAACCCAGTCATTGCGCTGCGGACCGAATGAAAAGCTTCCGCTAACGGCGAAAATTTCGCAAGAGCTTGCGTGGTTGGCAGCTTTGCATATCGGTGCTAACGCTCTCTTACATATCCGTGTCGCAAACTTTCATATGCACTTGCGTTTTATAATTTCCTTTGTCTCTGCTGCTGTCATCGTGTTGGCAGGATTCGCTCAAGATACAAGTCAGCTGACTGTCGATCATTTGGTTTCAAAAAATATCGAAGCCAAGGGCGGAGCCGATGCGCTACACGCGCTGCAATCGTTGCGTCTTAGCGGCAAAATGCTCGTGCAACAGGGCCAGGTCCAGCGTGCTTATCTGCAAACGAAGAAGCGTCCGGCCGACGTGCGGACGGAAGAAACGCTTCAAGGCATGACCCAGGTCGTGGCATACGACGGAAAAGAGGGATGGAAAATCTCGCCATTTCAGGGGCGTAAAGATCCGGAAAGACTCTCAGCGGATGATCTGAAGCCGTTAGCGGAGCGGGCGGAGATCGATGGACCGCTGGTGGATTGGAAGGCGAAAGGAAGCACTGTTGAATATCTCGGCACTGAGGAGGTCGATGGAACGCTTGCGCACAAACTAAAAGTCGTGCGCAAAAACGGGGACGTGAGCTTTGTTTATCTCGACCCGGATCATTTCCTAGAGATTCGCATTCTGACTCAGCGAATGAGACACGGCGCTTACGAGGAAGTTGAGACTGATCTCGGAGACTACGAGAAAACGGCGGGCGTATTCGTTCCGACCTCAATCGAGTCCGGGCGCAAAGGAGATCCTGACAAGAACAAGGTCATCATCGACAAAGTGGAAGCCAACGTGCCCGTTGACGACGCCATTTTCCATTTCCCAGCCGCTTCCAAATAAAATCCTTACTGAGTTATGCGCTCTCTGAAGTCTGTTTTGTCTGCTGCGCTGTTTCTTTGCACCGTTCTCTGTCACGCTGATGACTTGCCCTATAGTTCTGCAACCATCTCTGGGCTTGGCGCGCGCAACATCGGTTCCGCAACGATGAGCGGCCGCATCTCGGCGATTGCCGCAACACGAGAACCATCTGGTAAAATCACGCTCTTCGTCGCCGCCGCCAGCGGCGGCGTCTGGAAATCAGATGACGGCGGCACGCGATTCCGTCCAGTCTTCGACGAGCAGCCCGTGCAATCGATCGGCGCGCTCGCGCTTGACCCGAAAGATTCGAAACACGTCTGGGTCGGAACAGGCGAATCGTGGACGCGCAACAGCGTCTCAATTGGCGACGGAATCTACAAGTCAACCGATGGCGGCGAAACGTGGACGCATGCTGGGTTGGAAAACTCGGAGCGCATCGCAAAAATCATAGTGAGTGCAAAGAACAGCGACACAGTTTTTGTGGCTGTGCCGGGCGCGCTTTGGAGCGATTCGCCGGATCGCGGTCTGTACCAGACGACCGACGGCGGCAAGACGTGGAAACAAATTCTCAAAGGCGGCAATCTTTCTACGGGTTGCACGTCGATTGCTATGGATCCGACGAATCCCGACGTGATGTTCGCCGCGATGTGGGATTTCCGGCGCAAAGGCTGGGAATATCGCTCCGGCGGCGAGGGCCCCACAGCCCCTTCGGCCAGCGGTCTGTTTCGTACCACAGATGGCGGCAACACGTGGACTGAGATTACGCCCGAGGCCAACAAAGGTTTCCCAAAGAAACCGTATGGCCGCATCGCTGTGGCCGTCGCTCCTTCGAATGCGAAGCGCGTTTACGCGTTTGTCGAATCGCCGGACAGCGCGCTCTTCGTCTCTGACGACGGCGGCGTGACGTGGAACAAGCGCGACAAAAGCCAGTGGATGGTGTGGCGGCCGTTTTACTTCGCGAATCTGATTGTCGATCCAAAAAATCCCGATCGCGTGTTCAAGCCCGACGGCGCCCTGATTGTCAGCGATGATGGCGGCAAGAGTTTCGCAGTCGTAGGTGGTTTTCTAGGGACGCACGGGGACGCGCATGATGTGTGGATCGATCCCACCAACACGCAAGTTGTGTTTGTCGGCGACGACGGCGGGATGTGGTACTCCTACAATGGCGGCAGCAAATGGTGGAAAGGGAACAATCTGCCCGTGTCGCAGTTTTATCACGTCAGCCTCGACGATAACGATCCCTATCGCGTCTATGGGGGGTTGCAGGACAATAGTTCCTTCGTGGGCGAATCACAGTACCCCGGCGGCATCACCAATGCGCAGTGGGAAAATATGTACAACGGCGATGGCTTCTGGATGTTTCAGGATCCGGCTGATCCCGATTACATCTATGCCGAATATCAAGGCGGCGAGATCGGACGAATAAATCGCCACACGCATGAAGCTCGCAACATTAAACCAAGACCGAATTACAAGGAAAAACTCCGATTTAACTGGAACACGCCGATCGCGCTGTCGCCGAATGAAAAAGGGACGCTCTACATCGGCGCGCAGTTTTTATTTCGTTCTAGCAATCACGGACAGACCTGGGAACGCATCTCACCCGATCTGACCACGAATGATCCTCAGAAGCAGAAGCAGGAGCAATCCGGCGGCGTGACCGTGGACAATTCGTCGGCGGAGATGCATACCACGATTTATTCGATCAGCGAATCGCCCAAGGATAAATCGCTAATTTGGGTCGGCACCGATGACGGCAATCTTCAGCTTACCCGGGACGGCGGGAAAAAATGGACCAACGTCATCGGCAACGTTCCCGGTTTGCCAAAGAATTCATGGGTGAGTTGGGTACAGGCCAGCAACTTCGACGCCGGCACGGCTTACGCTGCGTTTGATCGACATACGTTCGGCGATATGGCGCCGTACGTTTTCAAAACGACCGATTACGCGAAAACCTGGACGCCGCTTGTCACTTCGCAGGACGTCAAAGGCGTTCGTGGCTACGCGCACGTCATCAAGGAGGACCTGGTAAAACCGGATCTGCTGTTTCTCGGCACAGAGTTTGGACTTTGGGTCTCGATCGACGGCGGAAAAAACTGGGCACAATTCAAAGGCAACCATTTCCCCGCTGTTGCTGTTCGCGATCTGGCAATTCATCCGCGCGACAACGAGCTGGTTCTGGCAACGCACGGCCGCGGCATCTGGATCGTGGATGATATCACGCCGCTGCGCGCTTTGACGCCGGATCTCCTTACTCAGGATGTCGCTTTCGTTTCAGCGCGTCCCGTTCAGCAGCGAATTGAAGGCAGCGGCGGCTGGGCCAATGGCGACGCGGTATTTATCGGCGATAATCCACCGGACGCGGCCGTGATCAATTACTATGAGCGCCAACGACATCTTTTTGGTAAATTGAAACTGGAAGTTTTGGATTCCTCCGGGCGCGTCATTGACGAATTGCCGGCCAGCAGACGTCCGGGTCTTAATCGCGTGACCTGGGCGATGCGCGCAAAACCGCCGCGTGTGCCGCCTGCTGCACAGATTGCTCAAGGGGGGACACGCGGGCCGCGTCTCGTGCCTGGCGTGTACACCGTCCGACTCACCAAGGCCGGAAAAGTTTCGGAGACAAAGCTGACGATCGGTTTAGATCGCCGGGCGAAATTCAGTGAAGCCGATCGGAAAGCGCAGTTCGACGCAGCGATGAAGGTCCACGCGCTATTTGGGGAAGAAAGCGCACTGATGGATCGGATCCTCTCTTTGCGAAAAGCGTTGGCCCAGAGCGGCGCGGCCTTGCCGGAGGGCGACCCGCTTCGCAAAAACGTGAGCGACTTCGACGGAAAAATTGACGGCGTACGTAAGAAAATCGTCGCCACCACTGAAGGAGGCGCGATCACCGGCGAAGAACGTTTGCGAGAACACACCGACCAGCTTTACGGCGCAATCCTCAGTTACGAAGGCAAACCCGGCGACTACCAGCTCGCATACATCGAGACGCTGAAACGCGAACTCGGCGACGTGACAAAAGACTTCGATCAACTGCTCGCAACAGATCTGCCGGCATTAAACGAATCTCTCAAGTCCAAAGGCCAGCAGCCAATCTCTGCGCCGGCAGCCAGCGCCAGCGCACATGATACCAAGTCTGATGCCAGCGAGACAGTAGCCGCAAACGCATCGCTCCCTGCCGATTTCCGCCTTTGCCAGTAGCCCTTGGCCGCGGCTACAACAAAACGCCGCAACGCTTGGTCGTGAGTCTCAGGGCAAGGTAACAACGGCGTTACTTTTGCCATCGTTTTCGTCAACAACTCCAGGCGCCGTCGCGGGGTCTAATTAGTAGAAAGGTACAATTATCTATGAAAACAAGACGCATGTTTCTCTTAGTCGGCGTCGCAGTGCTGAGCTTGACTACAAGCATTGCATCTGCGGCCATGCATGCCTCACCAACGATGACGCGACCCACGATGACGCAGCCAGCACCGCGCGTTGCGCAAAGGGGAATGACGGGCACGCATCGGTTCTTTGGCGATCGCTTCCGCCGTTTCCACAATCGAACGTTCGTCTTCTTCGACACGTTTGGTTTTCCAATCTTCTATCCGTATCCCTATTATGGGTACTACTACCCGTACGATTACTACGATTCCCAAAATTACGGATATGACCGCAGATACACGGTTGTGGAAGTACAGCGCCGACTTGCGCGCGCTGGGTACTATCACGGCCCCATCGATGGGATCCTGGGTCCTGAAACGCGACGAGCAATTCGCGCCTACGAACGCGAACACAATATGCCCGCCTACGGCGTGATCGACGGCAGGTTCTCGAAAATGTTGGGTCTCGCTTGACTTAATCCTAGGCACTCACCATCCGATCGGGCAAGCGACACGTCCGCTGGTCGCTCGGCCGGATATTGCGCGGCCGTGGTAACGAGGCTGCCCCTTGCCGATCTGCGCAGAGCATGATTTATGGAAGCGAGCTCGCGAGTTTCTGCATGGAAGCGTTCAGTCTGGAGCGCTTTTGCGCAATCTTTTGATGGAGGAAATTGTAGAGCACTATGAGACATTCAAACTAATGAGCCAATTCGAGATGCCGCCGGCATGACAACGCCTCAGCCCGAATACCGCCGGTTGCTGCGTCAAACGTTGATCACAACGGCTTTGTGCATCGCCGCCGTATCGGTCTGTTACTTCTGGATTGATCGCTCCGTCGCGTTCTTTGTGTATCGCCACCACATCAACACGATCCAGGTTTTTCGATGGCTCACTTATCCGCCGCCAGAACTCCAGAATTGGTCGGCTCTGGTGTTAACGATCTTAATGGTTCGACGGGCGTGGGGACCATTTCTGCGCTGGCAAAAGGTGCTGCTCGTCGCGTGTCTCAGCTTGATTGTTGCCGATGATTTCCGCATCTCGTTAGGGGATGTTTTTGGTCGTTATTGGCCGGAGACTTGGACCCACGATAATCCATCGCTCATCGGCACCGGCACATACGGTTTTCATCCCTTTCAGCGCGGCGATGACATCGGCAGCTTTCCGTCAGGTCACGCCTGCAGAATCCTCGGGTTCGCCACCGTCTGGATGATTGCGATGCCCCACAGTCGAGTCATAGCGACGGTTCTTTGTGCTCCAATGCTCGTGAGTCTTGTAGCGATGAATTATCATTTCGTCAGCGATGTCATCGCGGGCAGCGTTTTGGGCGGAATCATCGCCACATACGCGGCGCATTTGGCGCGGCTCGAATTGACTTGAGAGAACCCGGTAATTATTCAAACTAATGAGCCAATTCGAGGTGCCCGCTTGATCTTTCGCTCTTCGATTTTCGCGCGAGTCGGTGTAAACGCGCTGGTCGCCTTTGTTGCTCTTTGGGCCGCAGTTGTCACTCTTGCCGCACGAGACGGATCCAAACAGTGGATTGTCTTGAACAATTGCCGGCTCATCGCCAACCCGGCGAATGACGGCGACAGTTTTCACGTGAGCGCAGGCGAAAAGGAATACATCTTCCGCCTCTACTTGGTTGACGCGCCGGAAACGGATGAAATGACTCCGGGGCGCCTGGTCGAACAAGCGAATTACTTTGGGATCAGTGTGCCGCAGGCCATCGAAGTGGGGCGAGCGGCAACAGAGTTCACGCGAGAGAAATTGTCCGAACCGTTCATCGTGTTCACGAACATGTCAGATGCGATGGGGCAGAGCAGGCTCGAGCGGTTTTACGCGTATGTTCAGACCAAAGACGGCGACCTCGGCGAGCAGTTGGTTCGCAACGGGCTTGCGCGAATCTACGGATTCAAAGCGGCGCCACCCGGATTAAGAAATTTGCGAGTGGAAATGGAAAAGCTTCAGCAACTCGAGAACGAAGCCAAACAGGAGAAGATTGGAGCGTGGGGCGTCAGCATCGGTCGATTAAACGCAATCGCAGCGAACTCGGGTCCGTTTAGTCATTTCGGTCCATACCAAAAGCCTCGAGGACCTGGAGCGCCTCCAGCTTCACCCTCGTTTTTGTCCACGCCGAAATCGCGCGCGCCAACGGCACCCGGCGGCGCACCTGAGCTGAACAGATCGCATCCAAAAGAAAAAATTCCGCTCGGCGGGATCGCCATCAACACGGCGACAGAGAAAGAACTGACGACGGTGCCAGGGATCGGACACGTAATGGCGGCTCGAATTATCGCAGCGCGACCGTTCCGAAGCGCTGACGACCTGAAAAGAGTGAGCGGGATCGGCGATAAAAAATACGCGCAGATCCGGCCCTATTTTCAGTAAGGAAGACAATGTGCGGCGCTCGCCGTGGAACGCTGAATTTGCTCGAGAGCCATCGCAGCCGAGTACATTGCAAACCCAACGGCGAAAAATCCAAACTGGTCATCATGCCAGACTCCGTTGGCTGCAGCCTTCATTGGGCCGGACTTATTGGTCCTCGGTCGCATTTTCCAGTTCTTTGTTATGTTTGTTGTTGTCCTGAATGTTCTTATCTACGCTCTTCCTTAGTTTTGTTCCGTCGTATCCCACGAGATCGGCAGCCTGCAGCGGCTTGGTTTTTTCACTCGATTCATTGTTGCCTTGAGAGTCGGGATTTGTGACGACAGTTTCCTTTTGACATCCGGATGAAACTAAAATCGCCGCGGAAATGATTGCGAGGCACCGGAGGAGAAGCAGGACTTTCATAGGTTTAGCGAGGAATATGCGAATATTTAAGAAAGGTTACGAGCATTTTCTCGCCTTCATTTTGCCAAAGGCAATTTGATCAAGCCGTCGGAAAAACGCGCCCGAAGAGATTCGAACTCCTAACCTTCTGATCCGTAGTCAGATGCTCTATCCAGTTGAGCTACGGGCGCCCGAGAGCCACCTAATTTGCGGAGGAAGGCCAGGGCGGTCAAATAATGCCAAAGATTTTAAAATTTACGGCCACTTTTGAAATCAGAAACGATTGGCTTACGCAGCCTCATGGAATTGACATCGCGAAATCAATTCACCCTGCGACCTAAACCGACCAGCCGGACTCTCCCGGTCGCAGGTCGTCTAATTACAAACTCACGTCTGTTCAGTCGCGAGAACAGCGTAACTGGAGAAATAGGATGAACAAGCAAGACTCGGACTATTATGATTTGGCCCACGGCATAACTCGTCGAAGATTTATCGGTACCGCCGCTGGCGGCAGCGCGGCACTGTTAACCGGGGGACTGGCTTCCTTATTACAATCAACGGTGTCGGCGGCGGGTTTCGATTTCGTCGAGGCGACGATTCCTCAACTGCAAGCCGCGATGGCTTCTGGTGCGCTGACGAGCGCAGGCCTGACGATGGGGTACATCAAGCGAATCCAGTCGCTGAACCCAACTCTGCACGCCGTGATTGAAGTGAATCCGAATGCGGTTGCGATTGCTACTGCTCTTGATAACGAACGGCGCGCCGGAAATGTGCGCGGCCCTCTGCATGGCATTCCCCTTCTTGTTAAAGACAACATCGCTACGAAGGACAACATGCAGACCACGGCAGGCTCGCTCGCGATTTATGGTAGCCAGGTTCCGGCGGACGCGCCGCTCATCCAAAAATTGCGCGCGGCTGGTGCAATCATTCTCGGCAAAGCCAATCTCGGCGAATGGGCAAACTTCCGGGACGATGAGGCTGAGACCTATCCTCTAGCAGTCGGTTGGAGCGCGCGCGGTGGGAGTACGAACAATGCCTATGACTTGAGTTACACGTCGTGGGGCTCAAGCTCCGGCTCCGGCGCTGGCGCAGCAGCGAATCTGTGCGCAGCGGCGGTTGGCACCGAAACGGACGGTTCCATCACCGGCCCGTCAGCGGTCGAAAACATCTTTGGTTTGAAGCCGACGCTCGGGTTGATTTCGCAGGACGGAATCGTTCCGATCAGTCATCAGCAAGACACTGCCGGGCCGATGGCGCGTTCGGTCACCGACGTCGCGATTCTGCTGGGCATTATGCAATCGCCGCAAACCGATTACACGCCGCTTCTTCAGCGGGGCGCGCTGAAGGGCAAGAGAATCGGCCGCGACGTGCGTTACTTCGTTTACAGCTATTACGGAAGCGGCATTCCAGGCGACGAGCTGACGGTCGCGTTTGCGGAGAACGCGTTGAGCGTAATGGAAAGCCTTGGCGCCACCGTTGTGGACACAGATACAGGCGACGTATACGCCTACGCTGTAAACCCCCCCGACGAGTTCACTGCCCTGTTGTTCGAATTCAGGGCGCAAATCGCAGACTACCTCGCCACGCTTACACACACGGACATGCGGACGTTGGCTGACTTGATTGCTTTCAACCAAGCACATTGTCCGCAAGAGCTGGTTTACTACGACCAGGACGTGTTCTTGTTGTCGGAGCAGTTTGTCGGTTATCCCAACGATCTGAGCTACATCGCTGCGCGAACCAATGCGCGGACTTTAGCCCGCACTGGAATTGATAATGCACTGCAAGCCCAGAACCTCGATGCCATTGTTGCGCCGCATCTGACGAACTCAACAGGACCGGCAGTCGCAGGTTATCCGAACTTCTCGATGCCAGTCGGGATTCGATCCTCGGGCAGACCAGCCGGCATGTTAATGTACAGCACGGCCTTCCGCGAGGCGCAGTTGATCGCCATGGCCTATGATCTGGAGCAAGCGCTCAATGCGCGGCAGCAGCCGCAGTTGCTCGGCGCCATCCAGCCGATCCCGAACGGCGGATTTTGCACCGGTCATCAGCCGCAAGGCAAAGCACACCTGCCGCACGGCCGCTTCTTCTAAGATTGCGACGCTTTAGTGTTGAGCAGGCGAGCAGAACTGCAATTCTGCTCGCGTGACGATTTTTCTCGGGTGCGGGTTTGCCGCAAAATATCCCGAGGGCGGCAGCATGTTCTCCGTGCCGCAAATGAGACGCTGAGCGCGGAGGACTCCAACTGAACAGATCTGGTATTGCTAAATTGCCGAAATCGTATTACGTTTGCTGTCATGAAAACTTTGACTGTGAAATTGCCGAATCCGCTTTTCTTGGAAATCGCTGGTGAAGCCACAGCACGCAATATTTCGAAGTCGGACGTGGTTCGAGAGCGCCTCACGCAAAAAGCCGGTCCCGCCGGGGCGAACGGACGACGCAGCTCGCTTTGGAGTCGGATGCGCGACCTGGTGATCACTTCCGACCGGCTCCCGCGCGATCTTTCATCTAACAAGAACCACTTGCGTGGGTATGGCAAGAATCGTTCTCATTGACACCGGTGGGGTTGTCGCCGCACTGCGCCGGCGCGACCAGCACCACGCCTGGGCCCGAGCGCACTTCGAAGCTTTTGTGGAGCCCTGCCTGACGTGTGAGGCCGTCTTAT